>OGUO01000937.1_pt1 | contig 20419 bp, 12 predicted proteins | sample 1553641 | NCBI WGS metagenome assembly OGUO01 (sample SAMEA2579980, study PRJEB22360) | human gut metagenome | biome: human gut; feature: human-associated habitat; material: faeces | place: Denmark | collected 2008/2010 | reverse complement strand
CCAGCATTCCGGCACGGGTGCAAAGACGATGCACACGCTCTCTCCGGTTCAGCTCCGACATCCTGCGTTCAAGGATCTTCTCCCGGTGCTGGCAAGAGCGCAGCTTCTGTTCTGCTTTAGCTTTTTCGTTGCGGAGATAGGATAAGGTGTTTTTGGGTTGGGTCAATGGCATCACGCTCCTTTTTAAATAAAAAGCAGCCAGTTATTTTGGCTCAAAATAACTGGCTGTCATAACTAAAGACACAAACAGTTTTATATGATACAGAAAACCTCACAAATTACATCGTTGCAAATATTATTTTACAAATGCTCATTTTCCAACAGGGGTAACTGATTCTTTATTTTATCTAGCAATGCGGTTACTTCGTCCTTATAATGTGAGCACCATGTTGATAAAAATGCATTGACAATCACACTTTCATCAACAAATCCAACCGCCTCGCCAATTTGAGAAAAAATAAGATGATGATCGCGATTTGTCTTGCTTATTGCTAAAATCGTTTGTTTTATTTCAGGAGCATCGGTAAATTCTCTCATAAAACGGACTGCCAGCATACCTGAACAAGTATCAATTTTGTCGACAACTTCATCAAACACATATAGTTCAGGAGCTTCTCCGGGCAACCGAAATACTCCTTCAGATGGATCGTCTTTTTGTTTTGAATCTCCATCGATAATGCAAATGGATTTAACCTTATTGCTGGGATTAAGATTGTGATATTTATTAGCCTTAACGGCTGTTCCGTCGCCATTCATAGGATACACATTTATGGCATCCATTGCGACCGCTTTATCCGAACGTAAAATTGCTTCAACCCATTTCTTTGCAAATGAATCTTCCGTATAAATCACAAGTTTTGAAGAAACATTTCCCGTAAGACTTCTTAGTGAATGTATATCGAGTTTTCCCTGAATTGCAGTTCCATCAACAGCAGCCCAAACAGCTTCAGCTGGCAATGGTGCTATTGCATATTCAGAGTGAGTTGTAAAAATAACCTGAACATTCTTTCTATTGGCAACGTCAATTAAATAATCTACCAGTCTTGCCGTAGCCAAAGGATGTAGACCATTTTCTATTTCTTCGATCAGAACGAGGCCTTGATCTGAGATATTTTCGATTCCGATAACCATTTTAATGATACTAGATTCACCAGCACCAAAGTGAAATTCCGAGTAAGACGTACCGCTTTCTGTTTTACCAGATAATAATGTTAAGTTGCCGAATTTGTCCGTCTGTATGACCGAGTAGTCACTTACATCTTTACCAAGAATTTTGCTAATATGGGATGCAGCTTCTGGACTTAGTGTATGAATTTTGTCCGAACTAAAAACAACATTCTTGTTTGTAAACCTTGATAAGTCTTTACGTTCAACAGCGGGCAATGTTCTAGAAATTCCGAAAAAACGAACATCCCGGTGAACGGCATCCCTGTACCATTTTTCTCTCGAAAAGGATGCCGTTCGTTTTACAACATCGGTTTTGTTCTTGGATCGATCAACCAAATCATACGTTATCGACCAATTTTTCATTTCTTGATCCAACTGCCTGTTCCTTGTAAAAAACTGTCTAGGGCTAACAGAATCATAAGTAAGCGCACAAGCTCCTAATATAGTTGTTTTCCACCGCCGTTAGGACCAATTAAGGCCGTAACCGGAAAATCAAAAGTAATGGTCTGATTTACAAACGCTCTACATTTTACCAAGCCAACCTTATACAGATACTGTTCATAATGAAGTTTTCTCGACTTCTCAAGTAGTTTTTGAATTTGAGAAGGGCGAATCTCACTTTTATACATTAGCATGCTCTCCTTTCGGAATGTTAAACATCTACAGTTAAATAGTATACCAAAAGGGAGCTTTTTTCAAGATGAGGCTATAAAGTAGCATGCTTTAGCTTTTTCGTTGCTGAGGTAGACAAGGTCGGTTTTCGGTTGGGTTATGGCATCATGCCCTATTGTTACAAATCAACAAAACTCCGGTGCGTTCAGCGCAAACCGGAGTTTTGTTGATTTGTAATCTGATTTTACTCTTCTATCAGTGTCAAATACCCCTGCACGATTGCGGCAGGCAGCAGAAATTTCTTTTCCACGCTGCCAAAGCGTACCGTGACCATATCGGGCTGGATGGCTGTTACCGTGCCAACGCCAAACGCCTTATGCTTGACCTTGACACCAACCTTGATTTTGGAAACATCCACCTTGACAGGCGGTTTTGGCTGAGCGGCTAGCTGTTCAGACCAAAGCTCGGCTTTGCAGCTCCAATGCCAACACTCGAACCCACCGGGCGTGGTGTAAAGCTGCCGGGGGTACTGGAAGCTGGGCGGGGCGTATAGCTGTTGCTCGGCTTGTGGATTTTGCTGCCGGAAGCCTGTGTGCTTTGCGCCGTGTTGGTTTCGGCTCGTCCTCGTCCGGAGTGAAATAGGGCTTTGTGGGCAGATCGTCTGGAGCAGACGCAGGGGCTTCCATAGATGCCTGCTGCAGGGTGAACATCTTGTTGTAGTCGGCATCCGAAAGCACCGTATCCCAGCCGCCGCGGTTTTCGCCCTCATGACGGTCAATGCCGGTATAGCTCAGGCTGGCATCTTCGTACCGCTTGAATTTGTACACGGCATCGTTCATCAGGGAATCGTTGAATATACATCTGCTTCTTTTGCATTGCAAAATACTTGTTGGGGACACCCAAACCCTTGAACTGCATCCGATGGATGCAGGATTAGCGTCTCCAAATGAGAAAGTATATGGTTCTAACACATTGTCAGACATTGGTAAACAACTTTTTCCAGTCAAAAAAGAAAATAGCAATGATTAAAGATGAACATTGCAGAAAAATGTGATACAATAGAAAATGAAAATCCAAACAACAGGAGGAACCCCCTCGTGGCAAATAATGTGAACGTCAAAAAACTGGAAGCTGACTTGTGGGAGTCGGCAGATCTGCTGCGTGCAGGCTCTAAACTCACCTCGAACCAATACTGTATGCCGGTACTGGGACTGATTTTTCTGCGGTATGCGTACAGCCGCTTCAAACTGGTAGAGCAGGAGATCCTGAAAGACCGTCCCGTGCGCGGCGGTCGGGTGCTGCCGGTGGAACAGAGCGACTTTGCCGAGAAGAGTGCACTGTTTCTGCCCAAGGAGGCGCAGTACAATTACTTGGTCAATTTGCCCGCCAACATCCCGGAGCAGGGGCTGACCGGCATCGAGGGTAACCCGCTGAACAGTCTGGGCGAAGTGGTGAACAACGCCATGGAACTGGTGGAGCAGCAGAGCGAGCAGCTGCAGGGCGTTCTGCCGAAGGACTACACCATCTTCTCGGATGAACTGCTGGGGGAACTGCTGCGAATCTTCAACAATGATGCGTTGGACGATGTGGGCGGCGATGTGATCGGCCGTATCTACGAGTACTTTTTGAATAAGTTTGCCAAGAATGTGGCACAGGATGACGGCGTGTTCTTTACGCCGAAATCGCTGGTGAAAATGATCGTCAATGTGCTGGAGCCTGCCCACGGCGTTCTGCTGGACCCGGCTTGCGGCAGCGGCGGTATGTTTGTGCAGACCGGCGACTTTGTAAACCATGCGGGCATGATCGCCAACAACACCATGACGTTCTACGGACAGGAAAAGGTGGAGTACAACGCCAAGCTCTGCCTGATGAATATGGCCGCGCATGGACTGACCGGCGTGATCAAGTCCGGCGATGAAGCCAATACCTTCTATCACGATGCCCACAACCTGAACGGCTGCTGCGACTATGTGATGGCAAATCCGCCGTTTAACGTGGACAAGGTCAAGTCGGAGTCGGCGCAGAGTGCCGGGCGGCTGCCCTTTGGCCTGCCCGGCGTGAACAAGGCCAAGGAAATCGGCAACGCAAATTATCTGTGGGTGTCCTATTTCTACTCCTACCTGAACGAGCATGGCCGTGCGGGTTTTGTGATGGCGTCCTCGGCTACCGACAGTCAGGGCAAAGACAAGGACATCCGTGAAAAGCTCATCCAGACCGGCCATGTGGACGTGATGATGAGCGTGGGCAACAACTTCTTCTACACCAAAAGCCTGCCCTGTTCGCTGTGGTTTTTGGATAAGGGCAAGCCGGAGCATCTGCTGGACACCGTACTGTTCATCGACGCCCGCAACTATTATACCGTGGTGGACCGCACTCAGAACGAGTGGAGCGACTGGCAGCTGAAGAACCTCAACGCCATTGTCTGGCTCTATCGCGGCGAGGTGGACAAGTACAAGGCGCTTCTGGCGGAGTATCACGCAGAGCTGGCGGACGACCGCCCCTTTGCAGAGATTCAGGCCGCACTGGAACAAAACGTGCAGGCCAAGCGGGAAGAAGCCAAAGCCGCTGTGGAGGCAGCACCCCGTAAAGAGCGCAAAGCTACGCAGGAAAAGTTCGACAAAGCGCTGGAAGCCCTCAGCGAGAAGCTGACCGTTGCCAAGGAGGCTGTCTGGCTCACCGAAAAGTTTGGCGAGGGCGTTTATCAGGATATCCCCGGTCTGTGCAAGGTGGCCAGCCGAGACACCATCCTCAACGAGAAAGGCGCATCCCTGACGCCCGGTGCCTATGTGGGCGTTGCACCCGTGGAGGATGACGGTGTGGATTTTGCCCAGCGGATGAAAGAAATCCACAAGGAACTGCTGGAATTGCAGGCAGAGTCCAACCGCCTGATGGAAACCATCTCGAAGAATCTGGAGGAGATGGGGGTATGAAGTGGGAATATAAGACGCTTGACCAGTTGGGCACGGTATCGCGAGGAAAGTCGAAGCATCGGCCTAGAAATGATCCTAAACTTTTTGGGGGTAAATATCCGTTTATTCAAACAGCTGATGTAAAAAATGCAGATTATTATATTACAAAATACTCTGACACATATAACGAGAGTGGGTTGGCACAAAGTAAATTGTGGGACAAAGGAACGTTATGTATAACGATAGCTGCAAATATTGCTGATACGGGCGTTTTGGCGTTCCCGGCCTGTTTTCCAGATAGTATTATGGGGTTTGTTCCGTTTGAAGGAGTTGCAAACACTAGATTCATAAAATACTGTTTTGATAGACTGCAACGTGATTGTAAACAAATTTCTCAGGGAACAGCACAGGATAATCTTTCATGGGAAAAGCTGTCAACCATCAAGTTCTGTATTCCAGAATATAAAGAACAATGCCGCATTGCAGACATTCTCTCTGCCTACGATGACCTGATTGAAAACAACCAAAAGCAAATCAAACTGTTGGAAGAAGCGGCCCAGCGGCTTTATAAAGAGTGGTTTGTGGATTTGAACTTCCCGGGGCATGAAAACACGAAAATTGTGGACGGCGTGCCGGAGGGGTGGAATATTTGTCCATTCAGTAGCAAAGTAGATATTATGAGCGGGGGAACACCTAAAACCTCAATTCCAGACTACTATAATGGGAGAATACCGTTCTATACCCCCAAAGATAGCGATGGCGCGTTTTTTGCATATAAAACTCAAATGAATATTACTGAAGGTGGGCTGAAAAATTGTAGTAGCAGATTATACCCGCCCAAAACAGTTATCATTACAGCGCGTGGAACAGTAGGAAAAACGACCATACTTGCAGTTCCAATGGCGATGAATCAATCTTGCTATGCTCTAAAAATGAAAGAGAATGATGCGCCGTATTATTTGTTCTTTGCACTTAACAATGAAATTAAAGCACTGCAAACTATGGCAAATGGTGGAGTATTTAATACGATAATTGGCAAAACCTTTGATAGTATCAATATTCAAATTCCAAAAGACCATTTGATTTATGGATTTGAAGAGACGGTAAGGCCGTTTATGGAGCAAATAAAAAATAAGCTACAAGCAAATTCAAAGCTTGTAGAAGCTCGGGATAGACTGCTGCCCAAATTGATGAGCGGAGAAGTGGAGGTGTGAATTTATGGCGAACGAGTACATGATGGTATCAAGCGTTACAAATGTATTGAGCCAAGCGACAGATTGGTTGATTGATTTGGGAGAAAACTGGATTGACGCTCAATTGGATGATGGTCTCCTTAAAGAAATTCCGATTATCAAGGCGCTGATGCTTGGAAAAAATGTTATAAGGACAGTCACAGAATGTCATGAGATACGCCAAATTTCTCAATTCTTGCTAACGATTGACACCGAATGTACGGATGAAGCAAGAAGAAAACGCTATATCAAAGTATTAAATGAAAATGCAAAGCAGTTTGAAAAAGAACTGGAGTATGTTACAATAGTTGTAACAAATTATCTTGAAAGCGAAAAGCCGCAGATGCTTGGTAGACTTTATCTGAAGCGGTTGGATGGTGGCTTGTCTTGGGATGAGTTCGCTGAATATGCATCGATGCTGAATCAACTGATTCCGGGCGATGGGATGTTGTTGAAGGAACCGCACCATAAAAGAAAACAATCACAATGCAGAGATTTGCTAAGGCTAACAGCGTTAGGGCTGATGTATGAACAAGATTCTCCAAACTTTCCAGATGGTGATAATGATACAATTAAAGATGAAGAAACATCGTTTACGATAACAGAGTTTGGAAAAAAGTTTGCAGAGATTGTATTAAAATAATAGGAATTGTGCTATGATGAGAAATAAATCTTTCAAAAAGAATGGAACAACAAAGCAAAAAGTCAAAAAGAGTAATATTGCAACGAAATTGAATGCAAATTTGTCAATAAATGGAACAACATATGTGGGAGATTATACTTTTTCATGTGGAAATACCGTTCCTGTGTATGAGGTCATTACCGTTCATGGATTAAATCAGTTAATAGGACATGCAAAGTTTAATAATCAAACATACGGAAAAGTATATTATCGAGGCGAAGCACGACTGCATGAAACGTTATTACCATCGTTATTGAGAAAAATGAAAAATACAAGTAAAGCATCTGAAACTATAAATAAGATTTCTGAAAGATTTATAAATGACGAACATATGAAAAACGAACTCAAAGTTAACAGGAACGAAATTGAGTCGTCACGAATAAAAATAGAAGGGATGCTTCAACACTATGGTGTAGCAACGCGATATATTGATGTTGTGGATAATCATTGGATTGCGCTTTGGATGGGACTGAACAGAGCAGGAGAGATTGGACAGTTTAATAAATACTATCATTATACTGAACGAAGCATTCCGTTGGTGGAATTTGCAAAAGGAGAAAAAATATCAAATGAGTTGTTGTTTCAATATGTACTTCTGGTAGCAGTTCCGTTTTCGACAGAACAAAACTTAGATGGTATCCAAATGTCAGAGGATTATATTGAAGTTGATTTGAGACAAGCACTGCCATCTACATTTCTACGTCCACATGCACAACATGGGCTTGTAATCCGAAAAAAATTACATATGAATGGTGGTCTGGTGACAAATAATATGTATGATATGGCAAGCGCAGTAATTGGAATAATCAAGGTTAGAATAGACAGGGTACGCGATTGGATTGGAAGTGGGGAACTTTTAACCCAGAATAATTTGTTCCCATCTCCGGCATACGATTATGGGTATGATTTATTACTTTCAAGGCCAGACCTACTTGAAGAGTTTAAGGATAAAGGTTTTGAAATTGTAAGGTATGTGTAAATTATAAATGATAGGAGGAACTTAAATGAGCCGCGAATACTCCGAAAATGTCCTTGTCCAGAACAGCGCAGGCAACCTGCTGCAAAATGTTCTGGGCTGGGAGGTCGTGCTGGCTTACAACTCCGAAAAGCTGGGGCCGGACGGGACGTTAGGCCGCACCAGCTATGGGGAAGTGCTGCTGACCCGGTATTTTCGGCAGGCGCTTTTGCGCTTGAACCCGTGGCTCACCCCGAACCAGCTGGACGAGGTGCAGAAGAAATTTACGGCACACGTTTCCACCGCATCCCTGATGCAGATCAATGAGGAAAAGTATTTTCTGCTGCGGGATGGCATCCCGGTGACGGTCAAGCGGCCGGATGGCCGCACCGAAATCCGAAGCGCGGCGGTGATCGACTTCAAAAACCCGGAAAACAACCATTTCCTCGCCGTAAAAGAAATGAAGATCCACTCGCAGCTGTACCGCTGCAGAACGGACATCGTGGGCTTTGTCAATGGCATTCCGCTGCTGTTCATCGAGCTGAAAAAGCCCACCGTGGATGTGCAGAACGCCTACATAGACAATTACCGAAATTATCTCGATACCATTCCGCAGCTGTTCTATTACAATGCCTTCCTTATGCTGTCCAATGGATTGGAAGCCAAGGTGGGCACGCTGGGCAGCAAGTACGAGTTCTTCCACGAGTGGAAGCGTCTGAAAGAAAGCGATGCAGGCAGAGTGGAGCTGGAAACCATGCTGCGGGGCATCTGCGAGAAAAAGACCTTCCTCGATCTGCTGGAAAACTTCATCCTTTACGACCATTCCGGTGGGCGCACCACCAAGATTCTGGCCCGCAACCACCAGTATCTCGGCGTCAACGAGGCCGTCAGTGCTTACGAGAACCGCAAGCTGAAAGACGGCAGGCTGGGTGTGTTCTGGCACACGCAGGGGTCGGGCAAAAGCTACTCCATGGTCTTTCTGGCGCAGAAGATCCGGCGCAAGTTTGCAGGCTCGCCCACCATTGTGGTACTGACTGACCGTGACGAGCTGAACCGACAGATCAGCGATACCTTTGAAAACTGCGGTCTGCTGGGCAAGACAAAGGCTTCACAGTTCATTGCATCCAGCGGTACAGACCTTGTAAAAAAGCTGCAGGGCAACCCCAGCTTTGTGTTTACCCTGATCCAGAAGTTCAATCTGCCCAAGGAGCCGCCCATCTACCCGGATCACGACATTCTGATTTTGTCGGATGAAGCCCATCGCAGCCAGTACGGCATTTTTGCAGACAACATGATGCACCTGCTGCCCACGGCGTCCCGCATCGGCTTTACCGGTACACCGTTGCTGGCAGATGACCATATCACCGAGCGCACCTTTGGCGGGTATCTGTCGGTGTATGATTTCAAGCGGGCAGTGGAGGACGGCGCAACGGTGCCGCTGTACTATGAGAACCGCGCGGATAAGATCGCCCAGTTGGACAAGCCGGAGATCACCGGGCGGATCCTGGATGCCATTGAAGCAGCCGACCTTGATCCCTCGCAGGAGGAAAAGCTGGAACGCGAGTTTGCAAAGGAGATCCATATTCTCACCGCAGATGAACGGCTGCGTTCCATTGCAAAGGACTTTGTGGAGCATTACTCTGACCTTTGGACCAGCGGCAAGGCGATGTTCGTCTGCCTGAATAAGGTCACGTGTGTGCGGATGTACAACTATGTGCAGGAATGCTGGCAGGCAAAGATCAGGGAACTGGAAGCCCGGCAGGGCACAGTGACCCAGCAGGAAGCACAGGAGCTTGCCCGTAAACTGGCATGGATGAAAGAAACCGAAATGGCAGTGGTGATCAGTCCGGAGCAGAACGAGGTGCAGACCTTCAAAAAGTGGGGGCTGGATATTCTGCCGCACCGTGCCAAAATGGAAAAGCGGGAGCTGGATAAAGAATTCAAGGACAGCAAGAATCCGTTCCGGGTGGTGTTCGTCTGTGCCATGTGGCTGACGGGCTTTGATGTAAAGTGTCTGTCCTGTCTGTATCTGGACAAGCCGTTGAAAGCCCATACCCTGATGCAGACGATTGCTCGTGCAAACCGTGTTTCGGAGGGCAAGAGCAACGGCCTGATCGTGGACTATATTGGTATCGTAAAGGCGCTGCGCAAGGCTCTGGCAGATTATACGGTCAGCAAGAACAGCCCGGCGGGCATTGACCCAACGGTGGACAAAACGGAGCTGATTCAGCGCATCCGCACGGTCATCGGAAAAACGGACGGCTTTCTGGCAGAACACGGATTCCGGCTGCAGGAATTGGTGGACGCACAGGACTTTGAAAAGATGAGCCTTGTACAGGATGCAGTCAACGCGATGTGCGAGACGTTGGAAACCAAGAAAACCTTCCAGACCTATGCGTCTGAACTGGCGCGGCTGTTCCGCTACGCAGACCGTGACGATGTGGACGATGCCGTGCGCGCCCGGAAAAACGCAATTCTCGCCATCTACGAGGGCTTGCAGCAGAAGCGGAAACACGCGGACAATACCGACCTGATGGTGCAGATCAACGGCATCGTCAACGAGTACATCCATGTGGAAAAGCCGGATCGGGAGGCTGTACCATCCCGGCAGTTTGACATCAGCAAAATTGATTTTGAGCTGCTGAGCCGGGAGTTTGCCCACACCCGGCGGAAGAATCTCTTGCTGCGAGATCTGGATGAACTGGTAAACCAGCAGTTGTCGAAGATGCTGTTTGCAAACCCGCAGCGCATTGATTATTATGACCGCTATCAGGAGATTATCGATGCCTACAATGCGGAGCAGAACCGTGCGACCATCGAGAAAACCTTCATGGATCTGATGGAGCTTGCAAGTTCACTGGACACGGAGCAGCAGCGCTATGTGCGTGAGGGCTTTTCCAGCGATGAGGAACTTTCAGTGTACGATTTGCTGTTTTCGGAGAACCTCACGAAGCAGGAAATTGAAACGATCAAGAAGGTGTCTGTGGACTTGTTGACAAAAATCAAACAGCAGATTGCCAAACTCGACCATTGGACGGACAAGCAGGAAACTAAGGCGATTGTGGATAACCTGATTCGCAATACCCTTTGGCAAGAACTTCCCAATAGCTATGATGTAAGCGATATCCAGACCTACCAGAAGAAAATCTACGAGTATGTATATATGCGCTACCCGGAAGTAGCATAACGCAAAAATCACCCCAGAGAGAACGCACAAGAGGCTATTCTCTCTGGGGTGATTGCGTATCAAATCATCTGAAAATGCCGTAGGGCCTCCACAATTGCATCCTCTTTTTCCTTCGGACACTGGGGCTGCTTCGCATTTTCATTTTTCGCTTTATGGTAATTCTCTCGCTCGATGATGCCGTACTTCTGCTTCACCTGTGCGATATAGAGGTTGGAAACCCTCAACTGATGATGTTCCCATACATGCTCCCGAATCTCATGGTAAGTTGCCTTGCTTTCCGCAGCAGTCACATCCAGCTCATCCATGCTGACGTCCACTTCGATGTGTCGCTCGACATGGAGTTTGGTCAAAAGGAGAACCGCTTCCACGTGGCTCGACACCTGCAAATTGATGTTATAATCGTACATTTTCAGGGTTCGTTCTGGGGAACAATGCGATGCAGGCATGAGGAAAAGGGCGGGGGAGAGCAGAGAGGGTAGTCGTTCTGGGGAACAGGGCAATATTACACAGGGTCGTGGTTGATTACATAAACAGTGCTGCGAGAAGCACCTTCCTTATTCAACCAGCGGTCATCTACCATCTTGACTAAAAGGTTTCGTGCGCGACGCTGCCCGATGTTTAACAAAGTAGCAGCTTGGGTAGTTGTAATGGATGGATTTTCGAGGACATAATTGTAAATTTGCCGCTCTTGTTCATTTGTCGGCACTCACATTATGCTGAGGAATGTCCTGAGCAGCACTGGCGGCATTCAGTTGGTTACGATAGATATTGATACGCAAATCAACTTCACCGCCGATGAATTCTGGCTCTCGAAGACCATAGGCTTTGACCTTTCCCATGATGCGCGGAATACCACTGCCCCAATGCTCAATAAGAGATGTAAGAGGTATACTATTATGTATGGCGAGTAAGCCAATCCAAAATAATACCAACGTATGGCATTTTGGGTGATTCCTGTTGATATTTTTCTAACTCCCGTCGGCAAGATTCTTTAATATCGCCGGTGGGATGTTTGGCGACAAAGACCCGAAGGTATGCAGTTAAGGCGGCCTTTCTGTTTTCCGGGATGCGTCTTTCTGAGCAGTTTAGATTGAGAGTATCACAGAGGTCTTTCTTAATAGCATCGTCAGAGGCAGTTATTTCGCCATTGGATAGATATTTGAGAGAAGATAATGTATCTGATTTTAATGGATTGACGCTTAAAGGAGCATTTTTGCGATGTGCATCGCAGGATTTTTCTTTGTCATTGTGAGCATCACGATTTCCATTACATACAGCAAGCATGTTCCGATAATCTAAGGCTTTCTCTTCAGAAGTGGCACTCTGTGGGTCAATATGCTCAATCGTTGCTTTCTTTCCTTTTTCTGGAATTCGACACATGCAATAAGCACAAATACACCCTTGCTCCTGAATTAGACGATTCAGAACTATAGTATAAACATCGATGGGAGTTCCATCGGAATTACTTTTTCCTGAGGGAGCACCATGCATATCTCGGTAGGATGCATTAGGCTGTTGTTTGTATTTCGTAAGCTCTACAGGCTCAATACCTTTATTGATTTTAATCATAGTTAATCCTCAGCGATTCTCCAAATCGAAACGAACTTCACACTCTGTCAACTTTGGATCGTTGGGATCAACAGTTTCTTTCAGATACTGAAGAATTTTAGATGCTTCTTCAAGGTTGCATTCGATGGCGCTATCGAATGCTTCAAATGCTCTTACAACATTTTCGGGACGCTCAGTGGTATGCATTACGCTATGCAGAATTCCGTTGGTATCCCATCCATGCACATTATAGGGTTTAACGATTACATCGTCATTTTCCTGCTTCAGACCGAAAAGATTGTAACTGTCATCTACTTCGCTTATCACTTGAGGAGAATGCGTTGTGATGATAAATTGAATGTTCGGAAAAGTACTTTTTAATGCACCGAGAATTTTTCGCTGCCAAGAAGGGTGCATATGAAGTTCAATCTCATCGATGAGTACAATACCTTCTCCCTCAAGTGGATTGCTGCGAGAAGGGTTAGCCAGAGCAATACGACGAGCTAAGTCACCAAAGAGAGCGAGGGTACATTTCTCACCATCAGAAAGATTATCAACGCGCATTTCTAGTCCATTCTTCTTGACTGTCATGCGCAGGGGACTACGTTTAACTTTTAGGTCGGAGACATTATCCAACATAGAACAGACAGCTGTGCGGACACACCCTAAAGAAACATCCTCATAATCGAAATTTTTGGTTTCTGTTTTTGTTTCGTTTTCGATGTCTTCCTGATTGCGAAACCACTCAAAAAAGGAACGAAAATCCAATTCATTCTCGCTGGCTCGCTCTAAAGCTGCCAGCTGCGAAAATTCATGATTGGTACGAATTCTAAGAGGAATGTCAAGGACGGAACGATTGGTTCCATAATTGACGAAAATGGGCATATTGTTTTCTGATCCCTCAGAGAGATAAGTTGCTGTAAATTTTTCAACAAAAGCATCGTATAAATCCTTGTATGGAATTACTCGTGGTGCTTTTCCGGGCTTGGCTTTAATATAATCTTTTCTTAAAGACAAGGTTTCACCAGCCAGGCTGAAATCAGCACCAAGGTTCATCATTCCAAAGCCAGCATGAACAGATTCTGTATTTAAGGAGCGGAAAGCAGTTCCCTGAGTGTTGCTTAAACGGTTCAAAACTGGCCACATTAAATAATTAATGGCTGTCAGAACGGTTGATTTGCCAGCACCGTTTACACCGAAAAGGACGGTGCTTTTTCCCTGCAAATCAAATTGATGTTCTCTATAGCCCTTGAAGTCATGCACATAGAGGCTTGTGAGTTTCATAGGAAATCCTCCTTGTAATGGTAATTCAATATTACCATGGGTAGGCCAAAAATTCAACAAAAAGAAGTAGAGGAATTACATATAGAAAGTGTTTCAGTCAGATTGATGTAGGAACTGAGAGCAAGTACCATAGCTTGTGATGTAAACTCCCTTTTGCGCGCGTGTCATAGCCACATAAAGCAGACATTTTTCGGATGTGATGGATTCTTTTTCGGAGATTGGATCCATGTGATTGATGGAAGCAGCTAGAGGAACAACGCGGTGATTGAGGGCAGCAATAAAGACGTATTTGAATTCGAGCCCCTTCACACGATGCATGGTTGCGACACGAATTCCATCAAAGTTTCGATTGTCAGGTTGATTCCGTTTGATTGCGTAAGAACGGATGCCGGCCTTTGTCAGCAGGGACAGATAATCGTTTGCAAGGTTCTTTGTACGCGCAACGACGCAAATCTTCTTTAGCAAAATACCGGAATTTTGTAGCTTCCGGATTTCAGTATAAATGAAGTTGAATTCTGCGTTTGCATCCGGGAAATTCCGAATGATAGGAGGTTCTCCGTGGGTCAAAGATTGGCATTGGGTTCCGCTATCGGTACTTTCATCCAAATCGTCAAAAGAGAGGCCCTCTAAGAAGGAGAATGCACTATGCCGAATCTCCTCTGTGGTGCGATAGTTGATCTTTAAAATACTGCTTCGGCCGCGGACATTGATACCGCATTTCGATAAGATAGGCCGATTCCGATAGATCCTCTGATGCGCATCACCCACGATAAAAAGATCGTTTGCGTGTTCCGGGCCGGCCAGAGCACGAATCAGGCGATATGCGTTATCGCTTAGATCCTGTCCTTCGTCTACAATGATATGGGTATACTGCGACTTTACACTGCTGCCCTGTAAAAGTTTTGTGCACTCATACATGGCAGTATTGATGTCGCGGATCTGATGCTCTTTCATCAGATTTTGGTAGTTGTCCAGAACCTGCCATACAAGAAGCCTCTTTCTGCGGTCCAGCCGTGTGCCGCGGCCGTTTCGGGAGGCTTTCAGATATTGGTCACGCGTAATCGCTTCCTGTGAAATCACGACCCGATTCCATTCTTCCTGATAAAAAGAAACGTCGTAAGGCAGTTCCGTGTTTGCAAGAAAGAGCGCCTTTTCCCATATAGGAGCCAAGGCGTCATCGTAGCCGATCTGGAAAGAAAAGCCGGACTCGCGCATAAAGCGGCTGACCCATGCGTCAAGATGAATGACTTCAATTTTGCGTAGTTCCTCGATCGAGCAGATCTTGCGGAGATTTTCCTGAATATCTGCAGCGAGGTTCGCCGTATAGGTCGTAAAAAGAATACGCTGCTGCCCGGTGCATTGAGATGCCAGATATTTAGCGCGGTGCAGAGCGACAACCGTTTTTCCCGTTCCTGCACCACCCAGAACACGAACAGGGCCAGAGTAATTTTTCTGCGTCAGATTTCGCTGAGCCGGATGTAAAAAAACACGCCATTTTTCAAGCGGTGCAGCCATGATGCGGCGCAGTTCGTCTTCCCCTTCCACGACGACAAAGGACCGCATGGTAATGGGCTGTTCCAATGCTGCCGACAAATCCTGTGCTGCGGGAGAGGTATTGCATTCTTCGTTGGCAAGTTCCAGAACTTCTTCCATGGAAAAGCCTTCTGCAAGCCAGGCGAGATATTCGTATGCATCTGCCGGGAAGGAAGATCGCGCCTGATAAAACTGTTCTTTTGTTTCAAAGCTGCGGACATAAGGCAGCAGCGCTTCAGGAACACTCAGCCGAAGCAGATCCGCGTCTTTGAAAGCAGAAAACAGAAGCGGCTGACTGTGTGCTGCGATCGGTTCGGAAACCGTTTGTACATCAAAAACCTGAAGTGAACCGGTGTTCGGGTTTACTTCACAGCGTTTTCGGGCGGCCCACTGGTAGGCCTCATCGTGATGATCGACCCATAAAAGCAGATAAACTTCGGATTGACGAACGACAATGCCGCGGTAGGTATCATCGATACGAATGGAATATATTTTTTTATCGATACAAGAGTTTATCTTTTCGTAGTGAATTCCCGGCGAAGCAGGGTCATTCCGGAATTTGTTGACAAGTTCGGTAACTTTGCCCTGCACCTGACGGGGAAGGTGTGCAAAGGCCGTCAAAAAATCAGCGGAAATTGCGACTTTTGCAGTTGTCATACGTTCTTTCCTCCCAATAGATTGCTTAAATCAAGACCAGATAGATCGGCTGCGGTGTATATTTTCCAGCCGAGATGCTCCATCTTTTCTCGATCAATGGACTGTTCAAAAGTCATAAATCCCAATTTCTTGTCCGGCCAAGCAATTTCAATCGTTGCGATGACATTTCCATCTGCACCAGCTGCCTCAAATCCAATGAAATCTTCAGCAGGTGCTGGGATACCGCTTTTCTGTGCCAAGGCAGCGAATGCTTTCGCATCTTCGTCAAATAGCAATTCACCGATGGAATTCCATCCGGAATCGGGTGTGGAAGAGGCTTCCGCCGAAGAACAGCTGCTCTGGGAAACAGGAAGTGCGAGATAGTCCATGCGCCTGAGCCCGGTAGAAGAAACGGCAGCAAATTCTGAGGCAAACTGCATCAGATTGAAAAACTGCCAGAAACCGTTCCACTCCGGTTCGTATTTATCTGTGCGGCTGTTCTTGTCATCGTTCAGGACGGCAAAGACGGTAACAGCACCATCTGCTTTCATGGATGCAGCGGAAATGCCTGCATAGAGAGCCAGATGAGAATTTACAGCACGAGGGACCCACGCTCCATAAGCGGTCAGCCCAAAGCGGAAACTGGAATCTGTAAAATGCAGTTGATCGTTCACATCCTGAAAGACCTGATGCCATTGATCGAATGCCGCATTGTTCTTGATGAATGCCGGATCCAGCAGAGAAAGTGCATAAGCGTGTGCCTGTGCGTGGAAGATCGTTTCGGCATCCGGCAGATTCAGGTAGGCAATCAAGAGGTCAAACGCAGAGAGCTTTACAGGATCAAGTACCTCTGCATGGAGCTTTCGTACTTCGGAACGGTACATCACCTTGCCGAGCGGCATTTTTTCGACCGCTAAAACAGAAGTGGCGTAATCCCCCTGCGGGGTAAAAACGTTCTGAACATCCTTAAAACTCAGGGACCAGACCCGGAACTGCCCACTGCGGCGGAGTGCTTCACGTTTGATGGTGTCATCGGAAACGATATCCTTGTGATATAGGAAGCCGTCCGTAAACACCGCTAGGGGCTTGTGTCCGGGCGCGGCTACGGGCCAGAACACAAAATCTGGTTTACAGGGAACGGATACACCGTTGCTTGGACCCAGTGAAACCTGAGGTTCAAGTTCCCAAGCAGAGTGCTCCAGTTTGAGATAATAACTGTGTTTTCCGTTTCTTACGGTGTCACTGATATTTGCAGCACCAACTTTTAGACGGATCGCTTCCCAAAAGCGCGATTCCAATTCGCTTTCAAACAGCGGGTTTACAGGAATACTGCTGATCATATCGATTTTTTGGATATGGTCTTTACCGGAAAGAATCGTTTTCAACAGCCGAATGGCAGTTGCACGCGAAATATTACCGATCTGCTGGCTCTGGCGATACGCATATAGGCAATGATAGCAGCCGTCCTTCTGCGGATCGTCTTTGCAGGAGCAGGTTTCCATAACATGAAGGGCTTTTTCAAAAATCTGAATCAAAGAATCTTTTTCATGCATCAACTGCTTCAGATATCCCGTGCCGCCGGGAACCGAATCGTAGATCACGAGATACTGTTTGCGATAGTCGGCATCCGGGACGGGTACTTCGCTGACAGCAGCCCGGAGGTGATCGACATTGCCAAAATATTCTTTCATACCAAGCATGAAGGCCGCAACAAAGGATTCCATCCGGACGGAAGAAGAGTCCATCGTCGTAGCGGGAATCAGAAGTCGGAGAACCTCTGTGCTGAATTCACGATACAGAAACAGACATTCTTCATAGGCATCGGCCTGTGAGAGCGCAGGGATTTTGCGTGTCTTACAGGAATAGCTGTGGTTATTCGGCTTGCTGTCAGTCTGAATCTTACCACAATATTTGCAGATCCGGAACCCTTTGCGCACTTCCTCGACACCAGAAATCGATAACTTTTCACCTGTCAGGTCACTCTCGCCAAAGTTGATCTCCCGCAGCGTTGCTTTACGGACAAATTCGTAACCAAAGGGAAATTCCTCATTGTCCATGCGATAGGCACAGGAGATGTCGTGGTCCTCATCTACGTCTACAAGGAGCTGCTTGCAATAAAAGATATTAGAGCGGTCGTCGCTTTCATCACTAATCAAGCTCTTGGCGTAGTCCATGTTAGAGTAGACCATCTGCACTTTCAGCATGTTGCGCATCTGACCGGAATCGGCCCAAGCGGGGCTTCCGCATTGAGGACAGGCTGCTGTGTTCCGGCCAGCTGTTTCAAGCTGCGCATGAGAGCAGTTTGGACACAGACGCCAAAGGGCACTCTGAGCAGTTGTCAGGTCTACCTGATCGATCGTCAGTTTGCGGCCATCCACATAGAAACTGTTGCTCGGTGCAAACTCACTGAGGGCAGAGGAAGCGGAGCGGTTGTATTCATAGACGAGCTTTTCATACTTTTTTCGGGCAGACGGAAGTTCCTCATCGGACTTTCGGTAGAGAACCGCCCGCAGAATGATCCCAGCCTCCGGAAAAGCATAGTTGGGCAGCAATCCCTCATCGGACAAGAAGTTGAAAATGTTCTTTTTGCTGATCTCCTGCAAAACGGTCAATAGGGCCGCTTCCTCGCCCTTTAGTTCCTTGATCTCTTCGTCGTAAGAACTGTCTTTGGGCTTGTTTTCCAGCTGCTGGATCATGACCTTCAGAGAATTTACACTGTTGTGCAGGCTGTTTTGCTGCTTCATCAAACTTTCAAAGGCATCCAGAATTTTAATGTGCATGGAACTTTCTGTGGTTCCAGTGCCGCGGGCAAATATTTGCAGCTCTTCCTTGGAGCTTTCGTCCAGATAAGCGGAAAACATCTGGACAAAAGAGTTGATCTGCCGGGAAAGTGTACTCTGCACGTAGTTGAGAAAATTGAAAGGGAACATATCGGAAGGCCGCGCATCCAGTTTCTTCAGAATAATACCGACCTTATCGGGGATAGCATCATCAGGAATGCCTTTCCGCACCCAAGAATCCATGCAAAAAGCCATGAACTGCCGTTCCAATACAGCGGAAGCGCGCAGGAAGATTTTTGGTGGTGTGACCGAACCGGAGATCATCTCTAAAGGATCTGCGTAAAAATAGAGGTCATGTGGCCGCGCATTTGCAATTGCCAAGGTCAGAGCATTGCCGTCTTTGCGTCCGGCACGGCCAACACGCTGCAGAAACTGACTTTGTGCAGGCGGCATACTGCACAGGATGGCCGTGGAAAGGTCACCAATATCAATACCCATTTCCAAAGTGGGGGTACAGGAGAGAACATTGGGGTCCCAGTTGGAACGATTTTCCTTGCTACGCTTAAAATCCTTCTCCAGTTGCTCACGATCTGGGCGTTCCAGCAGGCCAGTATGCTCCCGTGCATTGATGCGCGCCAGATCGCCGGTGCTGTAAAGTCGGCCATAGTAATTGATGCCGGATGATTTATATTCGACAAGTTTACCGCCACAGGCAGACCGAGGACAGGGCGCATTTTCCCACAGCGGCAGGCTTTCGGCAGAAAACGAATACACCGCACCGCAATGTTCGCAACGCAGCTGGATAACATCGTTTGCAAGGAAGACACGGTTCTTGCTCAGGCCATAGACTTTATAGTTTGCGGAAGAAGGCACAGATACGACAATGCCGTTCTTCACAGATTCTTCCAGAATCAGCTTGCTGATAGCACGGAAATTGAGCTCGTCAAGAATTGATTCTGTGCAGCAGAAAGCAATCCAGTCTGTGTAACAGCGCGAAGATGGTAAATCAAACTCAGAAGTAGGATGGCTTTTTCCAAGGTATTCAGCTATAAAACGAGGAATATTACGCCCGGATTGTTGACCGGGCAGCCAGCGATTGCGGTCGTTTGAAAGCATATAGCTTTTGCCATCATTGATGGTGTACTCATCAAAAACAACATCTTTAAAAGCACCATTGCACCGGAGTAGATTCAGCCAACCGATGACCATGCGCTGAAAGATTATGCGGTCTTCCCGAGACATGATACCCAGTTCGTTAACAACACGCAGCTGGACTGCTGCAGCAATCTGCTCAATATCCTCAGGAGAAAAGGAAAGAACCGAGCAAGCCGACCGTTCCAGAGTGCGTCCAATTTTACTGGTAAGACCATATTCCAGCATGATTTCATACTGGATGCGCTGCTCAATCTCATGCATCAAAATATGCGCCTGCTTGTCATCGCTGAGCTTACGATTTTGCGTCATTTCTTCGTATGCGCGCTTCCAGGTTAGATTGGGCGGAATAAAAAAGCTGACAAATTCTTCATCGGTCATGTGCAGGTGCCAGTAATCCACAAACCCGGCCTGAAAATCAGCAAGGCTTTGACCTGAACCACATTCTGCGCAATAACGCTGAATTGCCGTGCGCAGACCAAACCGCCAGGTGCGGGAATTGAAAAATCCAGCGCGATGAGCAGCATCCTGCACATTATCGGAAAAGGCAAGCGTCTTTTTATCATCGTTGAAGCGGGAAGCGAACATTTGAGAAATACTGGCACTGATCTCCGTGGCACTGCGTACACCCATCAGAGAAAGTCCCCGGCGGCTGCCGCAGCAGGGGCAGATGTACTGCTTATGCTGCTTCGGGCCGGTTGTCCGAATCGGACTGGGAATCAGAATGTCCACCATGCGGGTG
>OGUO01000921.1_pt1 | contig 20732 bp, 20 predicted proteins | sample 1553641 | NCBI WGS metagenome assembly OGUO01 (sample SAMEA2579980, study PRJEB22360) | human gut metagenome | biome: human gut; feature: human-associated habitat; material: faeces | place: Denmark | collected 2008/2010 | reverse complement strand
GCCAGACGGACGCCCCGCGCCCGCCCCCGGGGGGGGGGCCCGCCGTATATGTACCAGGTCTTGTCCTCGCCGAAATACTCTCGTAGCTCCGGGGAATCGTCCTTGAATTCCCGGTCAACGTCCTCAAGCAGCATATTCTCGTGCCCGTCCAGGCAGTAGGAGATTATTCGCGGTCCGATATCAACGGTGACGATAATGCTCGCCGTGCCGTTGTCAAGCTTCACGCACTTTCCAAAATTCTTGTAGTTAAGTTCAGTTGCTGTTACCATTGTATGCTTACCCCCATGATTAATTCGGAATTATTGTGCCGCTGTCGCGGCAGTTTTCCGATTGTATCAAAATTATAATACGTCCGCGCAGCGGACACCGCAATTCCGAATTACGAATTAAGAATTCCGAATTGAATTTACCCTATTATTGACGGTTTTGCGGTGAAGTCTGCGCCGCAGGGGCGCGGCTTTTCCAGCGCCAGCGACCAGATATCGCAGCACCGAGCCTGGAATGCGCCCTGGCGGTGGGCTTCCCGGGAAATTCCCATCAGCGCCCGGAGGGATGTGTCCATCGGGAGCGCACAGCCGGCTTCCTTAGCCGCTGCGAGCACTTCCCTGCCCCGGGGATTCATACCGAGTATCCGGATATACGCGTCCGGCTCGTGCAGCATTTTCTTGTCGATATCCAGAAACGCGCACAGCACCGCCCGGCGGATACGCGCCAATGTGTAGCGTTTCGTCTTGGTCAGAAAATATAGTTCTTCCAGGCTGCATGCCCTGCGTACCGCCTTATAGAGCCGTTCGCCCAGGCCCTGCGCCGCATCGTAGACGTCCGAAAAATCCTCCGGTTTCATGGTGCGCAGCTTCGCCAGGATAGCCGTTTCTAGGCGCTTTATATCCGCGGAAGGCTCGGCGGACACCGGGGCGAACTCCGAGTAGTCCTCCCCTGCAAGGATACGCTTCCTGATGAGGGAGGCACTCGCATACTTCCGCGAGCTCTCCTCGCTGTCGTGCTCCGCGCCCTCGCGCTGTATAGTCACCGGTTCGATTCGGCTGCCAATATCGTCCAGCGCCTTGATGTATTCCACCGCCAGTGTATTGTTCGGGGAACTTATCGTCTGGTACACATCGTCCGTGTAGAACTTATTGACCGCCTGCGCCAGCGCCGCCGGGTAGCTCTTTCCGCCGGTCATCAGCATCTGGAAATACTCGGAATGCACTGCGTAATCCACTGCGCCTGCCGCCTCCCTCAGTGCGTCAATGCTTCCGCACTCGCTGCCAAAGGAAAGCATATCCACGCAGCCCAGCGCCGATATAATACCGACCGCGCCACGGGCGAATCCCTCCGCCGCACACAGGCTGTATTTCACTGGAAGCTCCAGTACCAGGTCGGCGCCGTTTTCGAGCGCGGCACGGGCACGGCTGAATTTATCGTACACCGCCAAGTCGCCGCGCTGGGTGAAATCGCCGCTCATCACCGCAACGATGTGCGTGGCGCCTAGCTTCCGGGTCTGTTCGAGCTGGAATCTGTGTCCATAATGGAACGGATTGTATTCGCAGATAACTGCTGCTGTTTTCATTATAAAAGCCCCCTTTCCGGGTAACGCATATGCTCATCTACTATTTTACACCAAATCCCCGTCAAAATCAATAATTTTTCAAAAAAGACTTGATTTTTTTAGCGGAAAGTACTACAATATAAATGATATATGCGCAAAATCTCTGATATTCTCTGATTTTGTAATTCTAAAGCAGAATAGCAGAAAGGAATTCACGAAATGAAGATTCTTGTTATCAACGCCGGCAGTTCCTCGCTGAAGTACCAGCTGATCAATATGGAGGACGAGAGCGTTATCGCAAAGGGCAACTGCGACCGTATAGGTATCGACGGCCACATCAAGCACACTACTTTTGACGGAAGAAAGGTAGAGGCTGACAGCTCCTTCCCCACCCACACCGAGGCTTTCGAAAAGCTCGTTGAAGTACTCACCACCGGCGAGGGCAAGGTCATCGACAGCATGAGCGAAATATCCGCAGTAGGTCACAGAATAGTACAGGGCGCTGAGATATTCAGCAAGACCACCCTGGTAACCGACGAAGTTATCCAGCAGATCGACGATCTGTCCGAGCTTGCCCCGGTACATAACCACCCCCACGCACTCGCTCTCAGAGCCTGCAAGAAGGTTATCCCTGCAACAACTCCGCAGGTCGTTGTATTCGACACCGCTTTCCACTCCACAATGCCGGAAAAGGCGTTCATGTACGGGCTTCCCTATGAATGCTACGAGAAGCTGCACGTAAGAAAGTACGGCTTCCACGGAACCTCTCACCGCTTCGTTACTCAGGCGCTTGCTGACGCTATGGGCAAGGACATCAAGGATCTCAAGATCGTTTCCTGCCACCTCGGCAACGGCTCCTCCATCACCGCTGTAGAAGGCGGCAAGTCCATCGATACTTCCATGGGCTTCACTCCCCTGGACGGCGTTATCATGGGCACACGCTGCGGCAGCGTTGATCCCTCCGCAGTAACCTTCGTTGCAAACAAGCTGGGTCTTTCCCCCAATGCGATGAGCGACTACATGAACAAGAAGTCCGGCTTCCTCGGCATTTCCGGTATCTCCAGCGATAACCGCGACATCACCGACGCGGCAGAGCATGGCGACCACAAGGCTCAGCTCGCAGGCGAAATGCTCCGCTATGAGATCAAGAAGTTCATCGGCTCATATGCCGCTGTAATGAACGGTCTGGACGCTGTTATCTTCACCGGCGGTATCGGCGAGAACTCCGATGATGTACGCGCTGACGTCTGCCACAACATGGAATACCTCGGCATCAAGCTTGACGACGCTGCAAACGCTGGTCTGAGAGGAAAGCTCCAGAAGATCTCCGCTCCCGACAGCAAGGTAGAGGTATGGGTAGTTCCCACCAACGAGGAGCTCCTCATCGCTCGCGACACCAAGGCTCTCGTAGGCGATCTCTGATCCACCTAATTTAAACAAATCCACGGGAGGGGTACGCCCCTCCCATACGTTTACCCGGGAGGTGACTCTGCTGAAGCTGTTCTATCTGATACTGATGTTCCTTTCCGGGGGATATCTGCTGCTGCAGCTGGCGGTGTGGCTGCTGTTCGGGCGCGAGCTGTTCCCGAATTCCGGAGAACTTTTCGAATACCGGAAAAGCCGGGTGGAACTCCAGACCATCTTCCCGAAAAATATCCTGCGTCTGGTAGTCTTTATCTTCGTCAGCTCCCTTATCGGGGTGCTGCTGGAATGCGCCGGAGCAGTCAGCTGGCTGGGACTTCCCTGCGCTGCCGCCGGAGGGCTTGCATTCAACTTTCTGCTCAGCACCGTGATCTCTCCACTGTACATGAAGCTTCACAAAAAGGGGCGCCCCACCGAGCAGGAGCTCGAGAATCTTGGCGGGGTGGTCACTGAAGATATCACGGAGGATATGTATGGCGAGATCTGCGTCAAGCACGGTGGGAAGTCCTACTACTTCCGGGCGGTGTCCGCAAATGGGCGCGAACTCCCGGCAGGCACGGAGATAATCGTGATCTACAGTGAGGACAGCGCGTGCTTCGTGGAATCCCGGGAGAGGTTTTTCGACGTGCTGTTCGATGAGGAAAACCCGGTGGAAGCGCCGGAAAATCAGCCGGAGAAACAGAACAACGATATCGGGAGGGCTTGAATCATGAATGTGATAGTATTCGACATCGGCGGCACACTGATGGAATATGTGAACATGCCGAACGTATGGATTGACTGGTACGACAGCGCATTCCGGCACGTCCGGGATAAGCTTGGGCTGCCGCTTACCGACGCTCAGCTTACAGAATCCATCGAGGTGCTGAAGCAGTACAATCCCCGGGTGAAGTACCGGGAGAGGGACTACGCCCCGGAGCAGATATTCGGCGACGCGGCGGAAAAGTGGGATTTCGCGTATTCCCTGCCGGAGGTCATCAACGCGTTCTTCGAGGACATGAAGCTGACTCCCCTCATCTACCCGGAAACTATCCCGGTGCTCAAAAAGCTGCGCTCCGCCGGCTGGAAGATCGCAACGCTGACCGATGTGGCGACCGGAATGCCGGACGAGCTGCACAAGAGCTACTTCCCGGAATTAATGCCGTATTTTGACATGTATGTATCCTCCCAGAGCTGCGGATTCCGCAAGCCCAATCCGGAGGGAGTGCACCAGATTGCGGCGCATTTCGGCACTGACGAGAAGCAATTCATATTCGTGGGCGACGAGCCGAAGGACATCAAGACCGCGCAGAATGTGGGCTGCCGATCAGTACTTATCGACAGGAAAGGCAGAGGGCTCGAGGTCGGGCAGGACTACACGATAACTACTCTAGACGGACTTCTGCCTATATGCGACGAAACGTAAGAAGGCGCTTCGGATTTTCGCCGCAGTGGTGGCTGCGCTGTGCATATGTGCAGTGTGCTTACATATGTACGACAGCCTGAAAACCGCAGAGAAAACCTATGGCGGCTGGATAATTAACGGCACGCAGTATGTTTACGCTGATTTTAACGAAATATCACCGTACAAGGAAACCTATAATCTTATCTGCCGTTCAACTGACGGGAACTATGATTTCTATGAGATAGCGGAGTATCCGGACCTCAAGTACATTGTGGAGAGAATATTCTATGAAGCTGAGGTACTGAAAAGGAAATAGAATCGGGAGGGCGCTGACCCTCCCGTTTTTTTATTCCTCCATCTGCTTGCCGAAGTACATTGCGGCAGCCTGGACGAGGGCGCTCTGCTCGCTGGTGGCGAACTCATTGTCGTCGCCGGAGAGCATGATAACAGCGCCGTTCACATCACCCTGGGACAGTATCGGGGAGCACGCGATTGCATACCTGTCGATACCCTCGATGGGATTCAGCCGCTGGTCCTCCCTGCTGCGGTAAACGTGGCTCTTACGCTGCTCGATGAGATCCTCCAGGGAGCCGGATACACGCCGCTCGATGACCTCCTTCTTCGCCATTCCTGACACGGCAATAACGTGGTCGCGGTCGCATATCACCGCCGGGCAGCCACCCACCTTGGAGAGCACGTCAGCGTACTGCGACGCAGTGCAGGATATCTCCCCCACCGGGGAATACTTCTTGAAAATCACCTCGCCGTCGGGGCTGGTGTAGATTTCAAGTGGGTCGCCCTCGCGGATACGCATGGTTCTTCTGATCTCCTTGGGAATAACGATACGTCCGAGGTCATCAATACGGCGGACGATTCCGGTAGCTTTCATATATAAATTCCTCCGTTGTTTATTCTTAACAGCATTTCTGACTGTGGTGGTATTGTCTGTCTTTTCCGTGGAATTATTCATGCGGTTTCGACAAAAAATGCGAATGACTAGTAAAAACGGTATGCTTGAAATCCATGTGAATTTGTATTATAATTAAATCAGTTTATTATAGCAGAAAGAGGTCAGAGCCATGACATTACAGCAGCTTAAATACGCCGTTACCGCTGCCGACAAGGGAACCATGAGCGAAGCCGCGCAGTCGCTTTTCATAGCGCAGCCCAGTCTTACCAACGCAATAAAGGAGCTGGAAACAGAGCTTGATATAACGATATTTCATCGCACCAACAAAGGAATTATCGTCACCAATGAGGGCAGCGAATTTCTCGGGTATGCGCGCAGGTATTGCAGCAGGTCGGGCTGCTGGAGGAAAAGTACCTCAGCGGCGAGGGTCACAAGCAGATCTTTTCCGTGTCAACGCAGCATTATTCCTTTGCGGTGAGCGCATTCGTGGATATAATCCGGCAGTTTGGCAACAAGAATTACGACTTTACGCTTCGCGAGACACAGACCTACGAAATAATTCAGGACGTCAGCCAGTTCCGAAGTGAGGTCGGAATACTATACCTTTCTTCGAAAATAATTGAGCAGAGCGGACTGAGATTCGACGAGCTTTTCACCGCGAAGCCGCACGTTTTCATCAGTTCAAAACACCCCCTCGCGAAGAAACGCAAAATAACTCCGCAGCAGCTTGAGGAATATCCGTTCCTGTCATTCGAGCAGGGAAGCTACAATTCGTTTTACTTTTCCGAGGAGATAATGAGCCGCGTGAACCGCAGCATGACGATAAAAGTCCGCGACCGCGCGACGCTGTTCAACCTGCTGGTGGGACTTAACGGCTACACGATATGCACCGGAATAATCAGCACGGAGCTTAACGGCGAGAACATAATCTCCCACCCACTTGCCGTTGACGAGTATATCAGGGTCGGAACGGTGACGCGCCGTGGAGTAAATCTCACAAGACTCGGCGAGGAATATATCAAAGCGCTTCACGCTCACGTCTGATATAGCTTTAAACTATTACAAACCGGGTTGAAATAGTATTGTACAAATCGTGTATCTTATGATATAATGACATCATCACAGAAAAACAAATCAAAGGAGATAGACGAAAATGGCTATTTATACACCCTTCAGATGCGACTGCGTAGGCAGAGCTTCCTGCGCCCGGAAAAGCTCAAAAAGGCACGCGCCGACTTCGAAGCAGGAGCCATCACCGCCGACCAGCTCAAGGCGGTAGAGGACGAAAACCATGTTGCCAAGCAGACTATCCCGGCTCCGGCACAGTTCCTGGAGCAGATGATAATGCACTTCGCGCTTGAGAACACCCGTAAGTACTACGACACAAACGAGGAGTTGGTGCAGGACATCGCGGAGTGTTACAGAAAAGTTATCCGTGAGCTGTACGACGCAGGCTGACGTAATATCCAGTTTGACGACTGCTCCTGGGGAATATGCGTAGACCCGAACGCATGCGCGATTTTCGGAGTTGACGAGATAATGGAGCAGCCTCTGAAAATAAATAACCTTGCCATCGATGGCAAGCCGGACGACTTGGTGATAAACACGCACGTCTGCCGCGGTAACTTCCACTCCACTTACGCAAGCAGCGACGCTTACGACCGCGTAGCTTCCACGCTGTTCGACCGGGAAAATGTAGGCGCGTATTACCTGGAGTTTGACGACGAGCGCTCGGGCAGATTTGAGCCACTTAAAATCCGTGAACGGCGACAAAAAGGTGGTGCTCGGGCTTGTGACCTCCAAGTCGTCTAAGCTTGAAGACAAGCAGTCCATAATCAGCCGAATCCGCGAGGCAGCGAAGATAATTTCGCTGGACAGACTTTATCTCAGTCCGCAGTGCGGATTCGCCTCCTGCAAGATAGGCAACAATGGAAGGCGGCACGCTTTGTAAAGACTGATATAAAAATGAACCCGGTATTTTACCGTGCTCATTCTAATTGGATTCAGCCTAGCATTCCTATGCCTTGATATGCTGATCCGTGGCGTCGTATGTGTTGCGGCTTACAATGCTCCGTGCTGCTGTACAACTGCCGTATTTGGCATAACACCGCGGTTTACGGTGATTATTTAAAAAAAGCTTGCAATTCTTTTTAAATTGTGATATCGTATAGGTGCAGGGTGCCCTGCGAGATAACAGAATACGATTTGTGCAGAACAACAAGGAGGAATCACAATGGATTTTCAGATAGTGCTGCCCGGAAAAACAATTGCAGGCAAGGGCGCGATTTCCCGTGCCGGGCTGGAGAAATACGGCAGGAAGCCGCTCATCGTCACCGGAAAATACACCGCCAGGTCCGCTGCGGCGGCGGAGCTGCTGAAATACACGCCCGGCGTGGTCTTTGACGGAATAACCGGCGAACCTACCGTGGAGATGATCAACGCAGGCGTTGCGGCATTCCATGAGAACTCCTGCGACTATGTTATCGGGATCGGCGGAGGAAGCGCGCTGGACAGCGCCAAGGCAATTGCCGCAATGTCCGCTCTCGGAGGAAACATCGCGGACTACATGGGCAGGGACATTGATGGTGAATTCCCACATATGGTGCTTATTCCGACCACCGCCGGAACAGGCTCAGAAGCCACAAAATTCACTATCATCACCGATACCGAAAAGGATATCAAAATGCTGCTAAGGGGCGACAAGCTGCTTCCGGACCTGGCGGTGCTGGATTATTCCTACACGATCTCTTCGCCGAAATCCGTCACCGCGGCAACAGGAATGGACGCGCTCACGCACGCAATAGAGAGCTTCACTTCCAGAAAGGCAAATCCGATCACTGACACCTTTGCGCTCTCCGCGCTGAAAAGGATTTTTGCGAACCTTCCAATTGCGTACAGCGACCCCGGAAACGAATATGCCAGGGAACAAATGCTTATCGCAGCTTACGAAGCCGGAGTGTGCATAAACAACGCTTCCGTCACCATAGTCCACGGAATGAGCCGTCCAATCGGCGCGCTGTTCCATGTTCCGCACGGGATTTCCAACGCAATGCTAGATATAAAATGCCTGGGATTTGCGGCGCAGGGCGCTCCGGAGAAATTCGCGGCGGCTGCCCGAGCGGTGGGGGCTTCCGACAGCGGCGATGATGCGACTGCTGCCCGGGACTTCCTGACCGCGCTCGGGAATCTGTGCCGGGAGGTGGAGATTCCAACACTGATGGAATACGGTATCGACCGCGAAAAATTCTTCTCCGTGATGGACAAGATGGCTGACGACGCCCTCGCAAGCGGAAGCCCGGCGAATACCATCAGGGAGGTCACAAAGCAGGATATCCTGGATATCTACGCTTCCCTGTGGAATTGATTTATTGTGCCATGGCATAAATAAGTGCTGTGCCCGGGGCACAAATTTTACGGATTTGACGTGAATTTCGCGAAAAAGGTTGACACAGCACAATGATCGCGCTATAATCAATACATAAAGCAACGGCGCTTGGAACTCGCAGAGTTTCAGGTGCCGTCTGTTTTACCATCAGACAGAAATACAGAAGCAAAGGAGAGTTTTTATGTACACATGCAGCTACGACAGAATGAAGGACAAGATCGAAACTTTCAGCAAATTCGGTGACGCAGGTCACGGCGGAATCACCCGTTACTCTCTCTCGCCGGAAGCTATCCAGGCGCGGAACGAGTTCCGCCGCAGAATGGAAGCCATCGGCGCAACCATCGAAGTGGACGACGTTGCTTGTATGTATGCGACGCTCCCCGGCTCCGAACCGGACGCAAAGCGTATCGTTATGGGCTCCCATGTGGACAGCGTAAAGAACGGCGGTAACTACGACGGAATCCTCGGTGTTATGAGCGCCATGGAGGTGCTCGATACCGTAGCCGAAAAGAAGATTCCACACAGGCACCCGCTGACTGCGATGATCTGGACCAACGAGGAAGGTTCTCTGTATCCGCCGGCTATGATGTGCTCCGGAATAATCTGCTACGACTACCTGCCGGAGGATATCCGCTGCAAGTTCAGATCCGAGGACATGATGGCTTCCAGGAGCATTCTGGATAACAAGTCCACTTTCGGCGAGGCGCTGGAGAAGTCCGGATTCAAGGGCGACAAGAAATTCCGCATTTCCCCGGAAAAATACATGTACATGTTCGAAACCCACATCGAACAGGGTCCTATCCTTGAGGACGCAGGAAACGACATCGGCGTTGTGGACTGCGTACTGGGCATGTTCAACTACCGCCTGAAGTTCTACGGGCAGACAACGCATGCAGGAACATTCCCCATGCCGAAGAGGAAGGACGCGTTCCTGGCGGCTTCCCAGGCGCTGTGCTACCTGCACGAGGAGATCGACAAGCTGGGCTACTCGGATCTGGTCTACACCACCGGCGAAGTCGTATGTCACCCCTGCGTACATACCTGCGTTCCGGATTTCTTCGACTTCTCCTTCGACGCACGGCATGAAGATCCAAAAGTGCTTGAAAAAGTGCTGGCGATCGTCAAGAACTGTGCTGAAAAGACCTGGGCAGGCTGCACCTGCGAGGTAGTCAAGGCATGGAACCGTGACACAGTTTACTATGACAAGAAGCTCGTAGGATACGTCAAGGCTGCCGCTGAGGAAACCGGTATCAAGCACCAGTATATCCACTCCGGCGCAGGTCACGACGCACAGTTCTGTGCATACATGATCCCAACAACAATGGTGTTCGTACAGAGCAAGGACGGTCTTTCCCACTGCGAGAAAGAATTCAGTTCCGTGGAGCACTGTACGGAGGGCGCGACAGTAATGCTCAACGCTGTACTCAAGGCCGACCAGGACTGAGCAGCCACAATTAAATACCGTATCCGGGCGGCTTCGGCTGTCCGGATCTTTTTTCAGGAATGAATAACTGCACGGCAGATTATGCATATTGCATATGTGTGGAAATGCAGACTAGAAGCTGCCGGTCCTGCCGCAGAGCACTGATCTCGGAATGATTTATCCCGAACTGAAGGCAAGAAATATGACATTGAGGGCAATTGTGTATGTGCCCGGGCACAACGCGCATGGTTGTGCAGCAGCACGATAGCGCGGCTTGTGCATAATTCGCATATAACTTTCTGAATTTTAGTGAATATTGTTGTGGAAAAATCCTAAATGTTCTCCGGCACATTGACAGGGTGCACATTTTGCTGTATACTTGTATCAAGAACAAAGGAAATGAATAAATCAAATTCAAATCCTGCAAATCTTAAACGCAAAACAGGATCAGGGCAATGGCGCCAATGATGAAGCCACTGCCCTGTTTTTTATTAAGGAGTGATCAATATGGCAAACGAGAACACAGAGATCATGCTGGACGGAATCGGCATGGTGTACAAGGATCAGGGCGGAAATGATGTCACAGCGCTCACCAATGTAACGCTGGATATCAAGAAGGGCGAGTTCATTTCGCTGCTCGGTCCCTCGGGCTGCGGCAAGACCACTCTTCTGAGAATAATTGCAGATCTGCTCCACCCCACCACCGGAAAGATCACCGTGGGCGGTGTAACTCCCCGGGAGGCAAGGCTGGCGCAGCGGTACGGGATAGTGTTCCAAAGTCCAGTGCTCTACGACTGGCGCACGGTCCGCAGGAACGTAATGCTTCCGCTGGAGATAATGCACGTCCCGAAGGACGAACGCGAGGATATCGCGGACAGCATGCTGGAGATGGTGGGACTCACGAACTTCGCGAACCACTATCCGAACCAGCTTTCCGGAGGAATGCAGCAGCGCGTCGGAATCGCGAGAGCGCTGGCGATTCGCCCGGAAATACTGCTGATGGACGAACCGTTCTCGGCACTGGACGAATTCACCCGTGAGAAGCTCCACATAGACCTGCTGAAGATCTGGAGCAAGACCAACAAGACGGTCATCTTCGTAACGCACAACATTTCCGAGAGCGTATTCCTTTCCGACCGCGTGTGCGTATTGTCCCCCCACCCGGGCAGGCTTTCCGCAGTGGTGGATATCGACCTCCCCAGACCGCGCACGCTGGATATCACCGACACGCAGAAATTCACGGATCTGGTCGCAAAGGTACGCGGCAGCTTCGAGGGAGTATGAGGAGGGAACGGCATGACAAACGCAAAAACAGCGCGCAGGAGTCCGCTCCCGGCTCTGAAGCGCTTCGTTCATTCAAAGCACATGGTGACGCTGGTCTGGATCCTGGGCATAGTGGTCATCTGGGAGATATTCGCATGTATCGTGGCGGCGACCAAGCGCACTCCGGTCAATGTGCTGCCGCACCTTTATGAGATCATCGGTTCCTTCTTCAGCGACAAGAAGGTCACCGGAAAGATGACGATGATCGAGCTTATCGGCACGGCGTGCGGCGAAACGCTTTCCCGTGCCGGCATAGGATTTCTGACAGGTATCGTGCTGGGCTACATACTGGCGCTGCTGATGAACCTTTCGAGGATAGTCGAGAAAATCGCGTTCCCTTATCTGATGATAATTCAGATGATACCCATTCTGGGTATGGCGCCGATAATCCTCTCGATAACCGGCGACATCAACTCCGCACGAATAGTCATCGCGGCAATACTCACCTTCTACCCGGTGTCCACGAACGTGCTTGCAGGATTCCGTTCAGTGGAAAAGGAAAAGCACGAACTGATGTACAGCTACGCCGCGAACAAGTTCCAGCTGTACACGAAAACGCTTATCCCGGCTTGTATCCCGTATTTCTTCACCGGGCTGAAAATATCGGCTCCGATGGCGATAACCGCTTCGATTCTGGTGGACACTCTCCAGGGCGGCAACGGACTCGGATGCATGCTCTCCCAGTCGCTTAAGGGCGGAATGACCCGTCTGGTATTCTGGGATATCGTGCTGATAAGCGCTGTGATAGGAATACTCAGCTTCGTGCTTATGGGGCTGCTGGAAAGGCTACTGTGCCCCTACAAGCGCAATAAATCCAGCGACTGAGGAGGGATATCATGAGATCAAAGAAAATGCTCGGAATGCTGTCCAGCGTCGGACTTCCGCTGCTGTTCGGAGTGATTCTGTTCATCCTGTGGCAGACGCAGGTGCTTCATTCCTGGCTGGGAACTGACACGATAACGCTTCCGCTTCCCACGCGTATCAGCGAGATAATCTCCCAGAACAAGGACAGTATCGGCAGCCAGGTGAAAATGACGCTGATCGTTGCCCTAGGCGGACTCGTCGCAGGCAGTCTGCTGGGATATCTAATCGCGGTGGTCGCCACGATATTCCGGAAGTGGGGTGCCGGAGGACTGACGATAGTTTCCGCATTCAATGCTATCCCGATCGTGGCGCTGGCTCCGGTAATAAACAACTGGACGCGCGACGTCAGCAACGAAGTTTCCGTCCGCAGCACGCTGGCGAAGATAATTGTGGTCACGATATCCTGCACGGCAGCGATGAGCGTGAACGCATTCCGCGGACTGACGGAGCTTAAGCCGTTCAGCGAGGACTTAATGACCTCCTACGCGGCGCCGAAGGTCGTCACATTCATCAAGCTGCGGCTCCCGAACTCACTGCCGTATGTGTTCACGGCGCTGAGGGTCAGCGTTCCGGCGAGCGTCATCGGCGCACTGGTCACTGAATACTTCGCGGAGGACACGGTCGGCGTCGGAAGGCAGATACGCGAGAATATCGTCAAGGGTCAGTATCCCACGGCGTGGGCGTACATCGCGACAGCATGCGCGATAGGTATCGGAATGTACATCATTCTCATGCTGGTTGAACGTATGGTGCTTAAACGGAGAAAGGCGTAACGCTTCCGTTTGGTATAGAACAAAGGTATAAAGAAAGGCAGGTACACACTATGAAAGCAGAAAGAAAGAGATTTTTACTCGCAGGAGTTGCGGCAGTACTCGCATGCATGCAGTTCACAGCATGTTCCGGCGGGAGTTCCGGCAGTGGGAGTTCATCTTCCTCCAGCGCTGCTGACAGCTCTTCAGCAGCTGATGTTTCCGAAGCAGGAAGCAGCTCCGCGGCAGACGAGAGAGGAGATTCCTCCGGCGCAATGATGTCCAGCGAGGAGATCGTGAAATCCGCTGCTGCGGCCGGAATGGTGGGCAACTGGGGTCTTGGCAACGAGTATGAGATCCAGGCGCTGCTGACCAAGTACGGACTCCCAACGGACTACATCACCCAGGACTTCACTATGGACCAGTTCGACAGCGACAGTGTTACACTGGCTTCCGCTATGACATACAACGAGCTTGGTCTGGTAAAGAACAGCTACGACGGTGGCTACGGCTACGGGGATTCCGTGAGCGTAATTGATATGAACGACGAGGGCGTTGCAATGCTGGAGGATAACCTGTTCACCTCCAAGGCGTTCGCAGAGGCAAATCCGAACACCGTCAAGGCATTCGTTTCCGCTTCCATGAAGGGCTGGGCATACGCCTGCGAGCATCCGGACGAGGCTGCGGAGATCGTGTTCGAGGCTGGTTCCTCGGTTTCCGCTGATCACCAGGCTTACATGGCTTCCGAGGTAGCAAAGCTGGTGACCACCGACATGAACGGAAACACAGTATCTGCTTCCGATGTGGGCAACATGGACGAAACCGCAATGCAGCAGACTCTCGACCTCGCGAAGCAGTACATCATTCTTGAGGACAGCGCCGCAAAGGACAAGCTGGCTTCCCTGACTCTGGACGATATCCGCAGCACGGATTTCCTTACATACGACCCGGCGACCGACGGCGCTCCCGAAAAGACCTCAGTTTCCGTTCAGCTCAAGTGGCTGCCGCAGGCTCAGTTCATGGGATACTACGTTGCGCAGGCAAAGGGCTACTACGACGAAGTCGGTCTGACAGTTGACATCATTTCCGGCGGCGGCGACATCTCCGAAACTACCGCAGTATACAACGGCACCGTTGACTTCGGCGTAACCTGGGTATCCAACCTCATAAACGCGAACGCAGGCGGCATGGAGCTTCTGGAAGTCGCTCAGGTATACCAGAGATCCGGTCTGGTACTGGTTTACAAGAACGACAACTACACTAAATAACCAACAAGTAGGTTTTTCCCATTCCCACGGCAGATCCTCGCTCCGGTGAGGATTTGTCGGAAAGCCAGGTGCAGCGATGTACCAGGTTTTCCGACAAATACAAATTTGCCAGAACAAATACAAGGAGGCTTCGATATGGATATGATAATCCGAAACGGCACAGTCGTGAACGCGACCGGTTCCTACAGGGCGGACGTTGCGGTAAAGGACGGAAAGATCGCCGCTGTCGGCTGTATTCCGGATATGCCCGGCGTGAAGGTGGTTGACGCTGCCGGAAAGCTGGTGCTCCCCGGCGCTATCGACGCGCACACTCACCTCGCAATGCCCTTCGGCGGCACGGTATCCTCGGACGACTACTTCGCTGGCACCCGGGCGGCAGCATGCGGCGGAACCACCACCGTGTTTGATTTCGCCCTACAGGATTTCAACGAAACTATGACCCAGACCTTCGAGCGCAGGAACGCTCTCGCGGCTCCCGACGCGGCGGTGGATTACTCGTTCCACATCGGCGTCAAGGATATCCACGGCGAACTGCTGGACAGCATAAAGGACGCCTGCGATATCGGCGTGACTTCCTACAAGGTGTTCATGGTGTATGACTTCGGCGTGAAGGACGGCGTGTTCTACCAGTTGCTCGCAAAATCCAAGGAGTTCGGCGCGCTGATCGCGGTTCACGCAGAGAACAACGAACTGGTGAATACCCTGACCGAAAAATACATCAGCGAGGGCAAGACCGACGCGTGGTACCACTACATGAGCCGTCCGGAATTCGTCGAGGGCGAAGCGGACGAGCGCGCAATAAATCTTGCAAAGGCAGCCAACGCTCCGCTGTACATAGTCCACCTGGCGAACAAGCAGGGCGTCGAGGCTGTGACCAGGGCAAAGGACGAGGGCTACGAGATCTATGCGGAAACCTGTCCGCAGTACCTGGAATTCACCAGCGATGTCTACAAGCGCGCAGACGGCAGGAACTTCGTATGCTCGCCGCCTATGAAGGGCAAGGAATCCCAGGACGCTATCTGGGAAGCGATAAAGCGCGGCGACATCGACACCATCGCGACTGACCACTGCCCATTCCAGCAGAGCGAGAAGGACTGGGGTCTGAATGACTTCCGGAAGATACCGAACGGCTGCGCTGGAATCGAGAACATGTATCCCTACATGCTCGGCAAGGCAAACGACGGCGTTATCAGCTTCGAGAAGGCTGTGGAGTTGTGCTCCGCAAATCCGGCAAGGATATTCGGCTGCACTGAAAAGGGCGAGATCGCCCCGGGCAAGGACGCGGATATCGTGATCTACAACCCGGCAAAGGATTTCACTATCCACCAGGAAAACATGCACTCCGACTGCGACCACACCATCTGGGAGGGCGTAAAAGTCCACGGTTATCCCGTGCAGACCTACTCCAGGGGACGCCTGGTATTCGACAACGGCGAATTCGTCGGCGAACGCGGCTGGGGTAAGTTCGTGAAGTGCGCAAGACATAAGACAAAGTAACTTTTCCGTACAGGAGGTGACCACAATGAAATATGCAGAGATCATTCTGAACAACGAAGCGGCACGGTGCCTGCTGTGCAGCGACGCCCCCTGTACGGCGGCATGTCCGGGGGGATTCGACCCGGCGCGGTTCGTAAGGGCGGTGCGGTTCGAGAATCCGCAGGTCGGCGCCGGGTACATAAACAGCGCCGTCTGCGCGGAATGCAGCGGCAAGTGCGAGAGCGCCTGCCTGCACTACGACGGCGCGGTCAGAATACGGGAGATGGCGGCTGCGGCTCCGAAGCCGGTGACCGTGGCGGATTCCGACGCGGACCTCTCGATGGAGTTCTGTGGAGTGAAGTGTGAGAATCCGTTCTTCCTTTCGTCGTCCGTCGTGGCGAGCGGATACGAAATGTGCGCGAACGCGCTTAAAGCCGGCTGGGGCGGAATCGTATACAAGACCATCGGATTCATCAAGCCGGACGAGGTTTCCCCAAGATTCGACGCCATCGGCAAAGAATCCACACCGTTCGTCGGATTCAAGAACCTGGAGCAGATCTCCGACCACCCGCTGAAGGAGAACCTTGAGATACTCCGGCGGCTGAAGCAGGACTTCCCTGCCAAGGTCATCGTATCCTCCATCATGGGCAGCACCGAGGAGGAGTGGACGGAGTTGGCGCGGCTCTCTGAGGAGGCTGGCTGCGACATAATCGAGTGCAACTTCTCCTGTCCGCAGATGGTCGGCGAGGGTCTTGGCAGCGATGTGGGGCAGAATCCGGAACTGGTCCGGGCTTACACCGCCGCAGCGAAACGCGGAACTAAGCTCCCGGTGCTGGCAAAAATGACCCCGAACATCGGCAACATGGAAGTCCCGGCGATCGCTGCGAAAGAGGGCGGCGCGGACGGAATTGCCGCGATCAACACAGTAAAGAGCCTGACGTGTATCAATCTGGATACGATGGTTTCCTGCCCGAGCGTGAACGGGAAGTGCTCCGTTTCCGGGTACTCCGGAAAGGCAGTGAAGCCCATCGCACTGCGGTTCATTCACGACATGGCAGTCTGTCCGGAGCTTTCCGGAATGCCACTGAGCGGAATCGGCGGCATTGAGAACTGGCACGACGCGCTGGAATTCATCGCGCTGGGCTGTGAGAATATCCAGATCACCACTGCGGTAATGCAATACGGCTACCGGATAATCGACGATCTTATCTCCGGCACGCAGGCATATCTCAAAGCGCACGGGCTGACAAGCCTGCGGCAGCTTACCGGGACCGCGCTTCCGAAGATCGTCCCGGCGGACGACCTGGACAGAAGCACGGTAGTGTATCCGACATTCGACAAGAAACTCTGCGTCGGCTGCGGAAGGTGCTATGTGTCCTGCATGGACGGAGGTCACCAGGCAATCGCGGTAGGCTCAGACAGGAAGCCGCACCTCACCGGTGGGAACTGCGTCGGGTGCCTGCTGTGCACCCTGGTATGTCCCACCGGGGCAATCAAGCCCAGCCGCCGCGTAAAAAAACCGGGCAGATAAACTGACGGAAAGGAGCAGGTTATGGCTATCACTCTTGCAAAGCTGTGTGCAAACACTGAAAGGACCTACGGCATGAAGCTTCTCGCCGGAAAAGCCGGGCTGGACAACTTCGTGCGCTGGGTGCATATAGTTGAGGACAGCGAAGTCCCGGATTTCATGCACGGCAATGAACTCGTGTTCACCACCGGGATAAGCCATAAGGGAAACGGCTGGCTGATGGATTTCGCCCAGCACCTCTACGACCGCAGGGTCGCAGGGTTCGTGGTGAACATCGGTCCGTACATCAGCAGCGTTCCGAGGGAAGTCACGGAATTCTGCGAGAAAAACGCGCTGCCGCTGTTTGTGGTTCCCTGGGCGGTCAGGCTGATAGACATAACCTACGACTTCTGCCACCGTATCATCAGCAGCGAGGAAAGCGAAACCAGCCTCGCCGGCGCATTCCGGAACCTATTCTTCACCCCCGGCGAACGGGACGCCTACGCACCGGTGCTTGAACGTCGCGGATTCCACGACGTGAGCGGATACACGCTGCTGTGCGCCAGTATCTCCCACCCAGACAGGGCTGGCACGGCGGACGAGTGGCGTTCGGTCAGGTTCCTGGTGCGGAAGATCTGCTCCGGCAGCCAGTATCCCTCCTGCATTTTCATTCAGGAGAACATGCTGGTCATAGTGCGGCAGCATTTCCCGGTGCAGGAGGCGCAGCGGCTGGCAGAGACGCTCTCTTCCGCCGTGATGGAGAACATCTCGCAGCCTGCCGGGGTGCATGTGGGGATTTCCGATGTCGGTCTTGGATTCGACGGGATACATACCGCCTGGCACCAGGCGCTGTCCGCAATGCGGCTGGCGGTGATGAAAAAAGCCGCGGTCATGCATTATCATGATATCGGCGTATACAAACTGCTTTTCGGCGTGGGAAGCTCGAAGATCCTCTCGGATTACGTTGAAACCACCCTCGGGAAGCTGCTGGATCACGACGCAAAAAACAACGGGGATTACGCAGAGCTGCTGCGCTGCTACTTTGAAAACGACTGCAGCGTCAAGGAGGTCGCGGACATCTTCGGCGTACACAGAAATACAGTGAACTACAAGCTCAAGCAGATACGGGAAATGCTCGGCAGCGAATTCAGCGACGAGGACAAGATGAACCTGCTGCTGGCATTCCGGGCGCAGGAGCTTCTGAACACTGAAAATACAAAGGTCATTATGGAGGACGAACCTTATGAATGCAACTGAGATCAAAACCAATCACACCAAGTACAACCTTCAGTCCTGGTCCAGGCAGAAGGGACTGAATCCTATCGCTGTTGAAAAGGGCGAGGGAATCTATTTCTGGGACTACGACGGAACCAGATACACCGACATGTCCAGCCAGCTGGTCAATCTCAACGTGGGATTCGGCTGCCGCCCCATCATCGACACCATCAAGGAGCAGGCGGAGAAGTTCTGCTTCGTCGGTCCCAGCTACGCTGCCGAGAGCCGTTCAAAGCTTGCGCAGATGGTGGTTGAGCTCATGCCGGACAACATAGGAAAGGTTTTCTTCACCAACGGCGGCGCGGACGCAAACGAGAACGCAATCAAGATGGCGAGAATGTACACCGGGCGCAAGAAGATCTTCTCCCGTTACAGAAGCTATCACGGCTCCACATTCGGCGCAGGAAACCTGACCGGAGAGCCGAGAAGATATCCCCTGGAGCCTGGTATTCCCGGATTCGTGAAGTTCTTCGACCCGTATATGTACCGCGACAATCTGCCCTTCGCCACCGAAAAGGAATGCAGCGACTACTATGTAAAGAAGCTGCGCGAGCAGGTGATCTACGAGGGTCCGGACAGCGTTGCGGCAATCGTAATGGAAACCATCACCGGCTCCAACGGCATTATCATTCCGCCGGAGGGCTACCTTGAAGGAGTACGCAAGATCTGCGACGACTACGGTATCATGATGATCTGCGACGAGGTCATGGCAGGATTCGGACGCACCGGCAAGATGTTCGCGTTCGAGAACTTCGGCGTAAAGCCCGACCTCGTAAGCTTCGCAAAGGGCGTTACCTGCGGATATGTTCAGCTTGGCGGCGTTGCAGTCAGCAAGAAGATTGCAGAATACTTCGATGACAACGTTCTCCAGTGCGGACTGACCTACAGCGGTCATCCCCTCGCCTGCGCGGCTGGAGTTGCCTGCCTGAACTACTACAAGGACAACAACATTCTCGACAACGTAAACAAGAGCGGCAAGGTGCTCGGCGAGATCCTTGAGGAACTCAAGGCAAAGCACAAGTGCGTCGGCGATGTACGCTACATCGGTCTGTTCTCCGCTATCGAGCTTGTAAAGGACAAGGATACCCGGGAGGCGCTGGTACCCTACGGCGGTGACAAGCTCGGCGTTATGAGCGGAATCATCGGCAAGCTGAAGGCAAAGAAGTTCATGACCTACTCCCACGAGAACATGATCCTCATCTGCCCTCCCCTAATCATAACTCCCGAGCAGCTGCGCGAGGAGATGGTCAAGGTTGACGAGGTCCTGACCGAGGTAGACGCAACTCTTTGATTAAGGAAGGACTGATACAGCATGGCTAATTCGGAGCATTACGCAAACGCGCCCGCAGTTAAGCTGGAGGATTATATCCCAGTGAAGCTGTTCCGCACGGTGCACCGCACGGAATCCGACCTGCCCGGCGGAATAACTGAGATCAAGGTGATCATCGACATCGAAAGACCGCTTGCAAGGAAGTTGTCATTCCGGACTAGCAGCAGCGGAAGGATCCACGGATTTGTCCGTATGAACGCCCTGCTGAAGTCGATCAACACCAAAAAGGATCACGGCTCCACCGTCCGCAGAATAACCATCAACGACTGGGGGAACAAGGCGCTGATGGTCATCGAAATGGAGAACGATGAGGAAATTCCGTTCTTTGTTTCCACACAGGATCTGATTGATCTGCTGGAGAACTGTCGCAGGGCTCCGCAGCAGTTCACGAAATAAAGTCGCAGGGCGCAGTTTTCGGAACTGCGCCCTGTAAACGTATTATATTCAATTTACCGCTAGGCTTATCCCCATACGTTCAGGACGCAGTTTGCCACTCTGCCGCGCCAGTTCCATCAGAGATGTATTCTCCGGATTCAGATCGCCGCAGCTTCCCGGGCAGCAGATAACCTGCTCGCAGAAATCTACCAGCTCCCTGCCACGCAGGTACGTCGGCTCCGGAATACGGAAGAACGCCGGGCAGGACAGCACCTCCGCCGCCAGCGCGCTTGCAACCGGGAAATCCGCGTCGTTCTCCGGGATTATCCCGGCGGCGAACGGAATCCCATACCGCTGGAGCCTGCGGAATACCCCGGCGGATTTTCCGCCGCCGGATATGACGAACACCCGGGGGATTCCGGAAGGTCTTTCAAGCTCCGCGCAGCCGCTGCTTTCGCAGAAGCACTCCCCGGGAATCCCGTACAGGCTGGT
>OGUO01000919.1_pt1 | contig 20796 bp, 15 predicted proteins | sample 1553641 | NCBI WGS metagenome assembly OGUO01 (sample SAMEA2579980, study PRJEB22360) | human gut metagenome | biome: human gut; feature: human-associated habitat; material: faeces | place: Denmark | collected 2008/2010 | reverse complement strand
AGAAAATTTCCATCTTCTCGTTTTTCTCAGGAATCGGGATTTTAGATTTGGCGTTTGAAAAAAACGGATATAACATAGTATTTGTTAATGAATACGACAACCTCTTTATTGAGTCATACCGGTATGCAAGGATGCAAATGAATCTGCGTGCTCCGATCTATGGCTATCGTAATGATAGCGCTGAACGCTATGCAAGGCGACGTGGAAAGAAAAATCTCCTTGCCCTTATTGCGCAAGAGCGTGAAAAAGGAAACTTAGTCGGTTTTATTGGTGGACCGCCATGCCCGGATTTTTCAGTTGCCGGAAAAAATGCTGGTGTTGATGGCGAAAATGGTCGATTAACTAAGATCTATTTCGATATTATTTGTCGTTGCCATCCTGATTTTTTCCTGTTTGAAAATGTTAAGGGTTTAGTAAAAACGGAAAAGCATCGTGCTTTCTATAAGGAAATGATGATGAAAGTTCAAGCTAATGACTATGTTATAGCCGAAAACGTTTTGAATGCACTTGCATATGGTGTCCCTCAATTCAGGGAACGTGTATTTATGGTCGGCATTCACAAAAAAATCTATCAGAACGAACCCAATACCCTAATATTCAAATGGGATAAACATGCACTCTTCAATACAGAGAATGTACTAACAAGAACATGGCCTAAAGAGAGAGAATTTGCGACAGATAGTTCATATGTGTTTCCTGCTAAAGGAATACTGAAAAAACTGACGGTTGAGTATTGGTTTCATAAAAATGATGTTGAAAATCATCCAAATGGCAATGATATATTCCAGGTGAAAAAGGGGCGAAACAAAATCGCAACTATCGCAGAAGGCGATACGAGTGGCAAGTCATTTAAACGGCTACATCGTTGGAGATTCTCACCAACCGCCGCATATGGACACAACGAAGTACACCTCCATCCTTATAAAGAAAGGCGTATATCAGTAGCGGAAGCTATGGCGATTCAATCTTTGCCAAGAGAATTTGTTGTATTACCAACACTTCCATTGTCAAAGAAGTTCAAGATGATAGGCAACGGTGTTCCATACTTAATGGCAGCAGCAATTGCTAAAACATTAAGGGAGACCTTGAATGATATTCGGGAGGATAATCCATGAGAAAAATTGTGATTGATCCGCGCGTTATAAAACATTTGGGTAGAGATTTAATAACCTCGCCTGAAGTTGCTATAATTGAAGCATCCAATCCAGTCCCCCCGCCACTTTTAGGCCATAGGTGTAGGAGTAGTCAAGAAATAACCAGCTCTCCTACACCTTTTTCGACCTCTAATCACTACTTATGGATCTGCGCAAGTGCTTCTTTCAGCTTGTCAAATCCGAACATTGCCGCATAAGCCACCATGAACGCGAGGACCACCGCGGCAAACACCATATACCACACAACAGCGATCCCCTTGATGGAACAATATGCAAAGAAAGCGCCGAGCGTCAGCACCAGCGAAACGATCATCGCCAGAGCATTCGTCGGCAGCTTGTCCCAGGTTACTTTTTTGAGTACCTGTACCACAATGTTCGTCAGCACCACCAGCACGCCAATGATGCTGATGATGACAGACCAGTTCAGTACACTCTCCATATTCTTTTCCTCCTGTTATCCCGCCCCGTCTTCGGGCGGAGTAGAGTTCCCCTTGTCAGGCCATGAGTTGTTCTTGCTCAGGTTTTCAAACAGCGCCTTGAGACCGTAGATCAGCACCACGCCGATGATCTCCTTGAGCGCGACCTGTGACAAGGCCTCTGCGATCTGCTCCCGTCCGAGCAATGCAAGGATATAGCTGCACCATACCCATGCAAGTCCGTTGAGAATGCAGACCCACACGATAATCTTCATCGTGGTGACCTTGAACCCTGCTTTGGAAGAAGACGGGGGGTCCTTTTCAGGAACACCCCCATCCCCCTCCAAAATATCAGTGAACGGTTCTGCTTCTTTGCAGGCTTTCATTTTCTCGGAAAGGCCGATGCCCCACCTGCTCACAGCTCCGCCACCTCCTTCTTATCCTCGTCCTGAAGGAAGTCTCGTTTCTTCAGCCGGACCTTATACACCTCTCGAATGTTCTCAATGGCAATTTCCGCGCGGCTGTTTGGATACTCAGGGTTCTTTTCGCAATAATGCTCGTACTTGTCGATATACCCAAGTACCTCTACGAATTCTTCCTTCGTATGACGGATCGGACGAAGCAGCTCATTGTTAAAGCGGAGTATCGCTGCCCGCCAGTCATCGGCCCGGCCTTGATCATCCGTTTTGATATGTGAGTCCAGCTTTTTCTCGATCTCGTCGAGGCGCTTTGAAATGTCAGCATTGATCGCCTTGCCAATGGCTTTGGCGAGTGCTGACCAGGGGTTGATTTTGACGGGGGCGATTTGCACCAGGGTCATAAGGATCAGGAGCAGACCGCCCCCGCCGGCTAAAATCTCTTGAATAGTCACATCTCAATCCTCCGGTGCGTTCATTCTGCCTTGAGCATGGCGATGAGCTCCTGATACTCGCTTTCGGTCAGCTTGCCGGCTGCGAAGAAAATGTCGATCTTTTCCTCAAGGCCGTTGGTCTGGCCGCGCTCGATCATGCGCTTCAGAGTGCGATACAGCATAGTCGTTTTCCTCCTTTCTCAATTATTCCGAGAGACCCAGCTCAAGCAGGGTCAGTCGGTATTCGTGATCCACGCTCATCGCGTCCGTATCCTGGACGATGGAGTCTGTGTTTTTCTGAGCGCGGAACAACGCATAGTTACTGCGGTCGACCTCATTGTCCTTACCCTTTGCAAGGTAGGTGTCGTAGTTCTCCCGCACGCTGGCAGCAAGTCCGGGCCAACTCTCGACCTCAACGCAGTATTCGTCATACTGGAACCCGTCAAGGCCTTCCTTGTCCTCGGCATCCTTAGCGATCTTGCACGCCTCCACATTCTGGTAGAGACGGACAAGACTTCGTTTGGTACCGGGGATCTCTTCCACAGTAAAGCTGCCGGGGTTGACCATTCCCTGTACTTTCATGAAAATCACTCCTTTTTATGCCGCCTGGTATGGCGGATATAATGCCTGAAGTCTTCTGCACTCCTTTCGGACGACTTTCTTCAGTGCAAACATCGTCTTGGGCTGATAATGCCTGTCCAAAACCTGCTGATGATTGCATTTGCGAAGCTGTCCGAGCCGTGAGATCAGTCCCGAAGCCCTCTTGAATGAGATGACGCGGTTCCTGTCTCGCCGGTAGTAGTAAAGATGAAGCGATTGCTTGAGCCGGAATAGATTATGCTTTCGCAAGATCGTGTAACCGTGTCCGAATCGGTATCCAAGAGCCGATGGTAAGCGCGGGCGGCGGTGCCGTTGCTTTTTCTTCGGCAAAGCCTGATGTGCTCTCTCGACTTTTGGCGTAAACCCGACGCGGAAGATCTGCCAGTTACCTTTGATCTTCATTCCGATCTCGGCAAGCCACTTCTTGATATCCTCCAGCAGCCTCCTCAGCTTTCGCTTGTTGGAACCGAAGATCGTGAAGTTGTCCATCTGCCGCAGATAGTGCGATACGCCATACTGCTTTTGATGGATCATCAGGTCTAAGGGCTGGAGTGTCAAATGGAGAAACCATGCGGAGAAGAATGCGCCGATGAGAACTCCGTATTCCATAATGGCGTCGCACAGCCAGAGCGTTTCGGTGTCCTTGAACACCCGCTTCAAGGCTTCGATGACATACGGCGGATCAAGCTCCTCAAAGCAGTGGTAGATGTCGCACTCGCAGCAATACTTTGTGCCCTCCACATCGTTCTTCATCCACTTCTTCAATGCCTTGACGCCGTAGGAGTTCCCTCGGCCGGGGACGCTTGCGATGCAGTACCGGTCCATGCTCCGCATAATGTGCGGGATCATCGGCTGCACAACAGCGTGGTGAACATATTGGTCTGGCCACAGAAGCGGCTCGTTGATGTCTCTCCATTTGCCCTTGCCGCTGTCCGCGTTGCGGTCCCAGCGCCGTCGCTTGAGGGGAGGGTGCATGTGCTCGTCTCCGTCGACCAGACCTTGGATGAATGCTCGGAGCTTCTCCACATATTCATCCATATTATTTTCGATCTCAATGACCTTTTTGTTCAGGCTGTGATTGCCGTTTCGCCGATGGCCGGCGTTCACTTCCCGAATTGCCAGACGAAGGTTTTCGTCCGATATGATCTCTTTGTAAACTCGAACTCGTTTCATCAGGGATGTTTTTCCTCCTTGTAGCCTCACAACCGTTCCAGCGCCGCGGGGTGTTCCAAGGCGAGACCTGGCCCGAAGTGTACTAAGCTGTGTCCTGTCGGCTTTTCTTCAGCAAGTGCTGTGCGGTCAACCGTGCGATATAGAAAGGGTGAGGAACCCCTACTACCAAATGGAGGGTTAGCCTGTGGCTTAGCAAGGATGCGACAGCCGATGTTGTCGTTCGAGTTCGACGTTCTGTTGTAGTTGACGTAGAACGGACCGTGATTCTGGTTCTGGTTATAGTTACCGCCATGGTACAGGCACGGGTTACTACCGTTGAAGTTCCAGTAATCCGGGACATAGGTCGTTTGACTGCCGTTTGCCGCGCTCGGGAACAGTGCCCATTCAAGACCGCTTGCTGTCGGAATGGTGAAGTCGGACGGATAGCCCGAAGAGGGTGTGCCGACCAGCGTGCCATTCGCGCTGTCGCTGAAGTTGTTGGGATTGCTGATGACATTCAGGCCGTTATTGTTGTAATAGCAGCCGTCCATCCAGTCATAAACATTGTCCCACCAGCCTTCGATGTTGCGATACTGCGTAAAGCCGTAGCTGTCGCGGCTTGCCGCGGTCGTACCGGTGTGGTAACCCATCGCGTCGGTCTGACCGTTGTTCATCTTGGAATTGCTCGTAGAGCAGCCTCTGCCGATGCGCTCGCCGTTCCAATCGGCAAACTCCACGAGGAACAGCATGTTCACATACCAGAACTGAGCGAAATCCATCTGCCAGAAGTTAGCGCCGAGGTTATGAATACCGCTGCGCGCCTGGCTTCTCGTGATGTTTACCTGCTGTGCGGCGCCCGTGGTGGACTTATAACCGCTGGCGCAGTGATAACGGCCGATGTAGGAGTAGTCCAGCTCGCCAAGGCCGTCCCCGCGGTCCCTGTTTACAGGGTCAACGGAGAAGCCCTCGACATAACCGTCCGCGATCTGGAGCTTCAGCTTCTTGCCGGTCTTCGTCCACTTGAACCAATACTTCGGCTCCTTGACCTCAACGCCGCCGCTGCGGGTCTCCTTCACCATACCGGACCACGGCATCAGGTTGTCAAAGGGAGAAGAGCCACTGCCGTTGTTCACCGCCGGAGACGGATCGCCGAAGCCTGCCGCCGCATCTGTGCGCGTGCCCTTGGTCTGGCCGCTGCTCGTCCAATCCCACTCAACGCCGTAGATCGTGACGAAAGTGGCCGTCACATTGACCGTCGTGTCGGAAGCCGCCTTGTAGTTCGTGCCCTCGGCGACCTTGACGGTGATCTTGGCCATACCGGTCGTGTCGTTCACGCTCTCAACGGTCACAACGCCGGTGCTTTGATTGATGGATTTGATCTTCGCGACGCTCGTGTTGTTCGAGGTGGCTGTGATCGTACCGTTGCCCTTACGGTGAACCGTAAAGGTGGCGGTCTTGGCACTGCTCTTCAGCACGATGGAGCTCGGCGAATTGGTCACGCTGTTCACGGCCTTGCCGATCGTCCACGATGCTGTCTTGCCTCCTGTGCTGCCGTCCGACCACTTGTAGTTGGAAGTCGGCGTAAAGGTGGCGCTGTAAGTGCCTGCGTTGGTAGCGGCCGTCACGGAAACGGTCATCTTTGCCGAATCATAGGCGGTGTTCCACGAAGGAGTCTTCGGGTTGCCGTCATAGACAAGCGTACCGCTCTGGGCGGGAACCGCCGCGATGGTGGCTCTGCCGATGGTCCACTTAATGGTCTTTGCCGCGGTCGTACCGTCCGTCCACATACCCTTCTTCAAGGTAAAGGTTGCCGTGTACTCGCCGGCATTCGTCTTGGCAGATACGCTCACAGAGGAGTTCTCATTGTCGAAATTCTGCCACTTCGGCGTCTGGGCGTTGCCGTTATAGGTCAGCGTACCGCTCTGCGAAGGAATAGAAACGAGAACCGAGATGATCGTCCACTTCACTTCCTTGGCGCCTGTGCTGCCGTCGGACCACTTGTAGTTGGAAGTCGGCGTAAAGGTCGCCGTGTACTCACCGGCAGCCGTACCGGAGGTATCGCCGCCAATGGTCATCTTGTTGGTGTCATAGCCGTTCCAGCTCGGTGTCTTGCTCGTGCCGTCGGCAACAAGCGTTCCCGTCTGCGTCGGCAGAGCCGAGATGACAGCGCGGTCGATCGTCCACTTTACGCGGGCCTCATCCGTGCCGTCCGGGAACAGATAGCCGTAGGACAGCTTGAAGATCGCCGTGTAACTGCCTGCGTCAGAGGCGCTCGTAACGCCGGAGATCTCCATTTTGAGTGGATCGTAGCCGTTCCAGCTCGGCGTCTTGTCCGAACCGTTGTAGGTCGGAATATTCGTCTGCGTCGGAACAGCAATGGTCTTACCCTGCACAGTAACAACAAGGTCTGTGCTCTTCGTCACACCCTCGTAGGTGAATTCAAGCTTCATGACCTGACGCCCAAGTGTAGAGAAGTTCGTCGTTGGATAGGTGTAATCCAGTACATCCGCCATGCCCCCGTCCGAGAAGGTCGCGGTCACGACCATGCCCGTCGGATCAAGGCTCTCCTGATACTGGTAGACCGTCTTGGTCGGCTGTGTGGTGATGGCGATGCCAACAAGCACCTTTTCCACCGTCACAGCAACCGTCGCGGTCTTCGTGATGCGACCCTCGGTGTAGGTGATGACAACTTCGATCACCCCGTCCGTAAGAACGGAGGGAGAGACGGTGTAACCCGTCACATTTGCCATCAGACCTTCGCCGTAGTTTGCCACAACGACCATGCCGGTGGGGTCGAAAGTTTCACCGGACTTATAGACCGTCTTGTTGGGCGGGGTGGCGATAGTCAGACTTTCCATCTTCGGAGAGCCGCTGCCACCACCGCCGGAAAGGTTGAATACCTTGCCAACATTACTCATCTGTTCCGACCTCCAGTCGAATGATAAAGACGGACAAGTCAACGGTCGGCGTCGTATCGCACCGGAAAGTCATCTGCCCGCTTGTGGTTACATTGCCTGCGCTCACGCCATAATTGTCGTACACATTACGGGTACCGGCGTCTGCGCCTACAAGATAAATATAGTTGCTGTCAGCTAAGAGGGAAGCATGTGCAACAGTCTGCTCTCCGCCGTTCCAATTCGCGGCCGGCAGAGTAACAGAGATGCCGATATGCTGGAGATCCTCCAGTCCGGCGGCAACAAGCTCCGCCAATTCAGCTACCTGCTTGGCGGAATCCCTCTTCCCCGCAAGTGCCAGCTTTTTGAGCTGGTCAAATGTGGAAAGCTTATGCTCTGCCATGTGTTGTTACCTTCCTTTCAAAAGGTGGAACGGGGGACAGGAAGCCCCATCCCCCGCTCACATATGCTGGATCAGACGGTAGCCTGAGCGCCGAAGACTTCGGTCAGCATGGCTTCGACTTCCGCGTCGGTAGCCATCACGATATCGGTCTTCTTGACAAAGGTTTCGTCGACCTGGGTCTTGGTGTAGTAAGACTCAAGGGCGGTGCTGATCGCGGCAGTCACCTCAGTCGTCTTGGCGTAATCGCCGATGCTCAGAGCATTGATCGCCTCGGTGATGTAGGCGACAACGGTAGTAGAGGTCGCACCCTCGGGCAGCGTGCCGACAAGAGTCTTCAGGTCGGTGATAGCGGTCTTGTTCTCGCTGATGCCACCGGCCATCTTGGTCGCCTCAGGGCCGTGCTTGGCAACCCAGTCGATCAGCTCCTTGTAGCTGTTGACCACATTGTCATCGGTCACATCGGTGGCGAACTTGTTGATAGCAGCGTCGATCATCTTGCTGATAGAGCCTTCGCCGTCGCCGGTCAGGGTATCCAGGTCAGCCTGCTTCGCCTTGGCGTCGATGATGGCCTTCAGAGCGGCAGCCAGATCGCTCTCAGCAACCTCGGACTTGTAGGCCAGAGCCGCCAGACCGTGAACGGGAATATCAACGCCGTTGGCGGAGATGGTGCCATTGGTCTTGCCCTCAGCGATGAGGATGTCGGCGATCTTATCGGCCAGGGCCAGCAGAGTGCCGTTGACCTTGATGCCTTCCAGCTTGTTAGGCTCGCCGCCGGCAGTCACCAGGTCATTGACCTTAGTGGTCAGGCCGGCAACCTTAGCGTCGACAAGGCCGATCTCACTCTTGGTGCGCAGCGCCAGTTTCTTGAGCTGATCAATAGTAGTGTGCTTGGTAGTAGACATATTGCATGTCCCCCTTAAATATATTTGTTTACGGCTGTTCGCCGAAAACATCATTGAGTAGGTCATCCACTTCTTTGTCAGAAGCGGTGTTGTCGGGTGTGCTTCCGCCCGGGTCGCTCGAAGCAAAGGCGTCGTTCAGCATATCGTCCACCTCTTTATCCGAGGCCGTTCCGGAAATGCTTCTCTGGATCTCAACGATCACCTCGGTCAGCGTCTTGTTGCCAAAACCCGCCGTCGATGGGTCACCGATGATTCCCATGATCTGCTTGTAGGCTTCATCGCCCATCGGGTCGCCGGAGCCGCCTGTGCCAACGCTGATATTGGCCGGGAAGAGGATCTTGCTGGTCACATGCCAGCCCGTCGATTTCCGTTCCTCGCCTTTGACGCCATAAACGGCGATCTTCAGCGGGATACCGCCTTTCTTCAGGCATTCGCCCGGAATGTAACACTTGTCCTCGCTCAGCACCACAGCCATGCTGACACCGCCTGCCTCAAAGAGCGCAGTCTTTGCGAACCCGTCCCAATCCTTGCTGAAGGCGAATTCGACCGGATAAGGCGTCGCTGCGTTCTGGATCAGTGTAGTGTCCTCCATCAGCGTGGTGAAGCAGCTTTTGATCGCGATTTTCAAATCATTCGCCTCCTTCTTCGGCATTGACCGACAGTTCAAGACGCACGATGTTCACCGTGATGTCTTTGATCGGGTCGGTATCGTTCACAAATGTGATGAAGCCGGTCGTGGAGATGTCTTTCGGACGCACATTGCATTCGAGGTATTCTTCACGGCTGGCTTCATATGCATCAATGAGGTATTTGTACTTGGCAGCGGCCACAAGGCGGCTCTCCGCCACAGTGATGGAACCGTTCGACCATCCGGAGGCCGGCAGCACCAGATCGAAATGGATGCCGAGCACATCGCCCGTACCCGTTCCGTTCAGGCCGTTGTAGACGGCGATGTTGTACTTGCTTCCGTCTGTCATCGTAACGGTGTAAATATCAGTCGAACCTGGCGTATGATTGCCCTGCGTCAACTGAATGCTCTGGATACCGTTGCCGGTCGGGCCGGTCAGCTCGCAACTGATGTTGGTGTTCACATAGGTGCCCTTCTCAGCGTCCCAGATCCACCAGGTACCGTTCTCCGGCTTAGGCGGCTTTCCGCTGTACTGCTGTGCGGTCGCGGCGCTCTCTGCGGCAGACTCCTCGTAAGTCTTGGCGTTTGCCTCAGAGTTCTCGGCGGACTCCCGCGCGTTCTCGGCGGCCGTTTTAGCGGTCTGCGCCTTGTCACGGGCGTCCACAGCAGCCATTTTAGCGGCTTCGGCGTCCGTCTTCGATGCAGCAGCGGCATCTTCCGATGCTTTTGCTCCATTTTGACTGTTCACCGCCGCATCTCTTGCAGCTTCCGCAGCAGCACGGGCCTCTTCCGCTGCGTTGCGGTCAGCAGTAGCCTGTGCGCCAAGTGTCTCAGCCTCTGAGCGGATGGTTCTCACGCGCTCCTCGGCGGCCTTGACCTCTCCCTCGGCAAGCGTCGCCGCTGTCTTGGCGTCCGTGGCCTCCTGCGCCTTCTGTTTGGCGATCTCTTCCGAGTTCTTCGCCTCTGTCTCAGACGCCTTAGCACCGGCGGCAGCTTCTTTTGCGTCTGCGGCCTGCTTGTTGACATTTTCCTCAGAGGTCTTGATGCTTCCCTCGGAGAGTGCAGCCGCCGCAGCGGATTCGGAGGCGCTTGTCGCCTTTTTCTCGGCATCTTCGGCGGACTTCTTGGCAGCCGCGGCATTTGCCTGTGCGGAATCCTTTGCTGTGGAGGCAAACTCCATCGCGCTGCTGGACTCCGTGTTCATCGCCGCCAGAGCATCATGGATGGAGCCGCGAACCTCTTCGCCATAAATGGCGCTGAGGATTTTTTTCAGAAAGCTGCTGATATCAGCCATCTAAATCACTCCTTCCTTAGTCCTCCAGCATCCAGTCGAGCAGCAGGATCTCCTCGCCGCTCAGACAGCCGATTGTATCTTCATACTTGGCGGTCATCAGCTCGACCTCATGCTCCATCTCGTTGAACGGAGCAAGCTCGTCGCAGAAGGCCTTAAAATTAGGAGAGCCAACCTTGATGGAAATGGTTCCGGTCTCGTTGCCACTTTCATCCTTGTCAGGCTCTCCATATTTGTTGATAAGGTCGTGTTTGAATGCTTCATACTCAGTCAAAGCAGTAGAAAGCATCCGGAAGTTCCTCGCGGCGATATAGCCGATCTTGTTGCGGAGCTGAAGAAGCGGCCGCAGGTTCTGAACCATCACGACCATTTCTGAATTTTTAAGCTGTTTCTTCAACATTATCCCTCCTTTTGCTGAAGCAGTTCTTCGACCATTTGATAGAGTTTCTGGATCATGTGCGTATTGAGCGCAATAAGTTCGCCGTATCGGATGCTGTAACGATAGTCTGTGATGCCATCCGAAAGGATCTCTTTGACAGGGGCTTTAACAAGCGCCGCAAGTTGATCCGATGTCAGTCCGGTGTCAAGCATTGCCTGTTCTACATCCTGGGCGATAAAGCCGAAATGTTTCCGCCCGGAAGTACCTTTGTTGTACTTGAAGGTGGACGGCTTCAGCGCAAGGAAGAACGCCTCATAAGAGGCAAGATCATAGTCGATGCTGTTCTTGATCCTTAAGTCGGAACCGTAACTTGGCTCTTCACTCATGGTGATGCCGCCGGAAACGACAAGGTCTGCTCCGGTTCCTGAGATACGGGCGCCGGCATTGGTAACGATAATATAAGGCTCCCAACCAGGACCGTTGGAACCATACATCATCGCACCGTAGGTCGTATGCTGACCGTCAGAGCCATGCCCTTTGCAGAATCCACCATAATCACATGATAGGTCGATATAATCGGCATTGATGGTGCCGGAGCGAATATAATCGGCATTGATGTAAAGCCGTCCGCTGTACGAGTCGCTGAAAATACCGAACTTCGTACCACCTGAGGTGAGCACATCAAATACATTCTGGTCAGTGCACCGATCCTGATAGGCCTTGTTTGCTCTCGACCATGCAGCAGAAGCCTCATCGTAAGCGTCGTCTGCTGCGCTCTTTGCAGTGGCCGCATTTGCATTCGCCGTGCTTGCCAGCGAGTAGGCTGGATTGGAGGTGAGGTTCTGGTTCGTCACGGACGCCCAGTTGATCGTGCTTCCGGCAGACAGCGTCACCTTACCATCTATGGTAACGGAACCGCTGGAATCAACAGCAAAGGTCGTGCGGACACCGTTGGTAACGGTAAGTCCGTAGACGCTCAGATATTTGGACTTGAATCGCTCGTCATCCATCATGCTGTTGCCCGCTCGGTCAAGGAAGTCAGAGGCCTGAACCACGCCCTTAAAGTTTCCGTCCACACCGACCAGCGTACCGCTAAAGGTGCCTTTCGCCGCAGCCAGAGTACCCGCAAAGGTGCCTCGGCGTGCGGTCAGGTTGCCTTCCTCGTCAACAGTGAAGTTTCCGTCTCCAATGTCGATGGAGCCTTTCTTCATCGTCAGCTTGCCGCTCTCGAAGTCAAGCGAGAAGTTTCCGCCGTAATCTTTCAGCGTACCGGCGCGGATCAAATCGGCATTGAGAACACCGGTCGTGATATAGTCCGCCACAATAGAACCGTCCATTGTGATGGCAAGCCCAAAGGTCTTTCCGTAATCCTTGGAGTAGCCAAGACCGTTCATGTTCCATTTCCAGAGCTTGTCGGCTTTGGTATAGTCGCGGATATTGGAAATATAAAGCGTGTCAGAACCGTATTCGTCCCGTGTGATCGTGATGTAGCCGGTCGTGGCCGCTGTCATGATCTGTGTGGCGTTTTCTTTTGCCTCTTTAAGGATGTTGTGCGCCTTAGGGAGACCCTCGATTTTCTCAAGGATAGCGGCGCTGATCTGGTTGTTCACACTGGTAAGGCTGGTCTGCACAGTGTCGCCGAGCGTAAACTGGGTATTCTCCGGGCTGTCCAGAGGGATCTCCAGTTTCGTGACAGGAAATACACGGTCAAGACCATGCGGCCGCGAGATCACGCGGATCTCGTCCAGCAGTTTCACTGCCTCCACATTCGCATTAAGATAATGGAGGTCAAGGGCACTCACTTCCAGTTCCATATTGTCGAACTGTAAGTCGGCAAGATATGCCTTCGCCTTTTCCAGCAGCGCTTCAGGATCAGAAACGCTGTCCCATGTCACTGTTTTCTCGATCCAGCCATAGGTTTTCACAGCCTCGGAGGACTGGACATAAAGGCTGCCCTCATTCACGCTCTCCACAGTCAGGTAGGCGTCCAGCGCCTCGATCTCGCTCTTATCGAGCCTGTTGCCAAGCGGAACAATGACCGTTGCAAACTCCGTCATATCCCATCCCTTGGTGTGTTCGATGAGGTTGGAGCCGAACTGGATCGTCTGGCTGCAAGTGTCGGGGTAATCAGCCAAATAGTCGAGATAGCGGATGCCGTCTTCCTTACGCACCCGCAGATGACCGCCGTACTGCGCCACCAACGCATTCAAGATCGTGATGGTCTTTTCATAGTTGGTGTAATAAGTCGGAAAATCTTCATCCACCACAGTAACAATGCCGATGGTGAACTTCCGGTTGTCTCCGACTTTTGCGTTGTGAATGGCGATCATCGCCTCAAGGTACTCACGGATCGTCCCTCCGGCGTACTCCGCAGGCGGCTGTGTGCTGTCGTTGAAGAATGCAAGCTCGCCCTCGCAAGTAAGCACCCGGTTTCTGTAAAAGTCCTCGTTTTCAGAGAGGACGCGCCCAGCCCAGATCTCTTTTCCGTCCTTGTGGACGGCGATGTCAGTCACCATACGGATGATGGTGCTGTATCCGAGATTGGAGGGCGGAACCGTCATCACGAAGGAACCGGCCGCATTGTCTTCCAGCGTCAGCTTGGGGCTTGCAAGCTTCATGTTGTCCAACGCGAAGGCATCATTGTAGATGCAGACGCCATCGGCATAAACAGAATACATCGCTTACAACCTCCCTTGTCTGAAATCAACGGACACGGTCCCCGTTCCCTCGTCGACCCAAAGATAGATCGTTCCGCCATAGTCGCCAAACAGAATAAACTCAGGGATCTGAATGGTTCCATCCGGCAAAAGCTTTGTTAGGTCGATGCTGAGCTGACGGTTGACAAATCGGACATGAACGCCGCGCCCTTCACTGCTTTGCACAATGAATCTGGGGCAGACCGGAGCCCGTCCGTACATCACAGCATCCAGCTCGATCTCCTTCATCTCAGTCGTCACCGCAATGTTGCGGAACAAAGCTGCCTGAATGACTCCATTTTGAAAGTTGAACGGGTCCCACAGCCAGTTGTCGATGGAGGAAAGGTTTTTCCACTTGTAAGGGCCGACATCGTAGTCGATGACGAGCCGCGACCAGTCCTTTTCCGACTTCCAGGCGTTCACTGTGAAGCGCCCTTCGTAGAAATATTCAGGATCGTCCTCAAGGATCGCCCGCATGGTCTGTCCGTGCAGATAGTCCATAATGTCCGAGTAAGCCATGTGCCACGGCTTAAAGTCGTTCATGACAATAAACTCGATAGACCCTGTCCGGTTCTGATACACCGGATACCCGGTGAGGGCTTGCGACAGATCAATGACGCCGTCCCCACCGGGAATGTCCAGAGTCTTTACCTTTTGCGCAGGTGGATTGAATAGCGGACGGGAAGCGGGGACAAGCCGCCAATCGTCCCATGTGTTCTTATCGCCAAATGTGATCGAATGGTACAACTTAAATCCCCCTTCCTCTTTGTGTAGACCGCTGTCCGAGTGCCACATCCATCGGTTCAGCAAGTTCGCCGACGAGCGCACCGGTGTTCAGCACAACACGCAGCTTCTCCATGCGTTCCAGCATCGAAGCCATCTCACCTCGAAGCGTGCGGAGTTCAGCCACAACATCATCATTGTCGACGGAAATGGTTGTCTGGCTGCTTCCGCCGCGCTGTGCCTCAAATGCAACGGCAGCCTGCCCGACAAGGCCGACCGCTCGCTGCGAATAGAATAGGTTGTTCAATGCGTCTGCTCCGGCCGATACGGCGGAGAGATCCAGAACAGGACGGATCACCGGCTCCATGTCGAATCCGCCGCTCACAATGTCGGCAATAGTCTGGAGCACACCGGAAAGACCGCCTTCGGCCGACTCCGCCATCTCAGAACCGGCTGCATAAGATCGGTCAGCATAGTCCTGAAGACCTTTCACGAAACCAAGACCGGTGTAGTTACCGATCTCACGGAACACTCTCGATGGAGAGTGGATGTCCAGTGTCGATTTCGCCGCCTGTACGCCTGCAAGAGCCAGTTGCGTGATCTCATCAACAAAGCTGGACTTCTCAGACTGAACGCCTTCAGTAAGCCCCTTGACGATCTTCTTGCCGGTCTCATCCCAGCCAGCTTCCGTCAGAACCTTCTGCGCCGTGTCGGCCATCTCCTGAAGCTCATCCTCAGTATTGTTCTTGATAAGACCAACCTTTTCCTCAAAGCTTCTGCGGAGCTGTTCCAACTGAGCGTTGGCGTCTTCCGTGACCTGGTTCATCTTCTCCTGCCAGAGAGCACGATACTCGGTAAGCTCCTGATCGGCCTCCTCGCGGAGTTTTGCAATATTCTGCTGGGTCTCTTCGCGCAGCCCCTCTAATTCGCCGACCGCCTGCTCGCGAGCCATTGCGTGCTTGACCTTCCAGAGGTCAGCATACTTCTCAAGCTCTGAGTCGCTCATGTTGTTCAGCGCCTTGATCTGGGCGATCGCGTCAGGACCCATATCCTGAAGTTCCTCGATAAGGTCACTGTCAAGTCCTCTGCCGGCAAGAGACTCTAAAATATCCTGCCATTCGCCAAATTCCTTGACCTGACCCTCAAGATTCTTCATCAGGGTGTCACCGCTGACCTCATCACGCTCCTTCACAGCGTCAAAGAGGCCATAGGACTTATAGAGGGAATCCTCGCGGGATTTCAGAGCATTCTCGTACTTGTCGTTCTCAGCCTGAATATCGCTCGCCAGTTGCGCGTTGATCGACTTTACCTTATCGGCGTACTCTTCCTCCAGGTCGAGCCGCTTCTGGTTCGCCTCGCTCTGCACAGACTGCACATCAGAGATATACTGTTTCTGCGCGTCGCTGATCTCTTTCTCCAACTGGTAAACTTGCAGGTCGAGCTTCTTCCGCAGCTCTGTCCCCTTGGCATATCGGCTCTGAACACGCTTATAGGCAGCCAGTTCCTCTGCAAGAGTCAGCTTGTTATACGATTTCTGCTCTTCGATCCAGTTCATCGAATACTGATAAGTGGCCGTAACCAACTCATTTTGAACACGATAGACCTCGCGGTCGATCTGCTTTCGTTCCTCGCTGCCCTCGCGGTATTTCTTCTGGAGCGTTTCCCATCCGGCAAGCTCCTCTTTCAAGCTGAGCTCGCTGTAATATTTCCGCTCTTCCGCCCAATCCTTAAAGGAGTCGAGTCCCTTCTGTGCGACCTTGATGGCTTCATCACTCATCTTTGCCGCAGCCGAAGAAACCGGAACGATAGCATTGTTGATACCGATGGTCATACCCTCGCCAATGTTTTTACCAAGCTCGATAAACTCACGGGAGGGAGAATGACTGTCCAGCGCCTTCTTTGCCGCATTCAGTGCCGCAAGACCCAGATCACGGCCCGCCTGAGAGGCGCCGCTCAACTTCGAGCGGATGCCGTTGATAAAGCCCTGCGAAACATTCCTGCCGGCTTCATTGAACTGATCCTTGTAGTTGTTCACTTCTGCCACAACGACCAGCATGACAGACTGCATCGCCGTCCGCACGGAAGCACCGTTGCTGCGGATCGTGGTACTGAAGCCGACCATCATCTGCACGACCGCGGTATTCATGCTCGTGGTATGTGCTTTCACGGTCGCGGCCATCGCAAGCATCAGCGCAGCCATCGCCACATTAACGATCGTCTGGTTCTGCCGGATGGTCGTGCCTGCGGAATTGAGCATATAGATGACCGCCGTGCTCACGGTAGCTCCACTGTTATAGAAGGCGTCGGTAAAGTTTTGGATACTTGTGTTTGCCAGCAGAACCAGCGCATTCGTAAAGTTCACAAATGCATACTGATCCATGTTCTTCACCGTATCGGCAAGCGCCACCAGCTTCTCAACCTGTGTGATCGCGCCGGAGAGCTTGCTCATGTTGATACCCTCGATAGAGGCGGAGTAAGCCGCAAGACCATTGCCGAAGAGAACGAGCTGGTCGCCGAAGTCGGCAATGCTGTTGTCTCCGGTGAAGAAACTCACAAGCCCGCCGCAGTTCGGAATAGTATTGGAGAGTTCCACAAGCGCCTTACCGGCAGAAGCGGAATTGCTGACGGCACCGACATCCATTCCTTTAACAGCGAGAGAGTAGTCCTTCATGGCCTTGCCGAATGGAACCAACTGCTCTCCAAACTTGTCCATGTCATTCTCACCGGCAAAGAAGCCGACTACACCGCCGCTGTTCGGCAGCGTTGTGGCCATTTCTGCAAGTGCCTTACCGGCAGTCGCCGCTTTGGAAACAAGGTCGGCGTCCATCCCGCTGATGGCGTTGCTGAACTCCGCCATGCTTTCTCCGAACGGAACGAGCTCATCAGCAAAATCCGAAAGAGAAGAACTACCCGTGAACCAGGACGCAATACCCTGCACAAGCTCGGCCTTCGTCAGCAGCAATATCGCGTCTGTCAATGCCTGCACACCGCTGAACATTGCCGGAGAGATACTGCTTGCGCCGTCGATAAACGGCTGAACATTTGTCATAAACGCTGCAAGATCACTGCCGATCTGCGGGAACTGACTGGAGATACCACTCATGAATCCGCCGACAATGCCGCCGACAAACCCACCGATCGCCGTACCGATCTGCTCCAGCAGCTTACCGCCCTCACCGATCAGCCAGGAAAGGCCGGGGATCTGTGCAAGGGCACCAACAGCAGCAAGAACGATCGCCAGCTCAGCGATAAGAGCACCCATGCCGAGCACACCTATCATAGCGCTGGGAATCAATGCGGCTACCGCACCCAATGCGACCATAATGCCGGACAGCAGACCGATGCCGGCGATGGTTTTCACCAATACGCTTGTATCAAGTCCTGCCAGAGCATCAATGATACCGGAGAAGAATGCCGCGATCACATTGACTGCCGCCTGAATGAGTTCGGGCAGCCGCTCTGCAATGCCGTTCAGCAGGTTGATCAGGAACAGCATAATAGAGTCAACGATTTCCGGAGTATAGTTTGCAAGAGAAGCGAGCACGCCGGACAGCAGTGCCAATGCACCGTCAGCGATTGCAGGGACGCACTCGACAAGTACATCCACCAGCGTAAGAACGACGGCCTTAACAGCTTCTCCAATAGCGGGAGCCCCCTGAGCGATCACGCCGCAGAACGCTATAATAGCCTCACCGAGCTTTTCGGCAATGGCAGGGATCAATGCGGCAATCCCTGTGATGATCGTGCTGAGTCCGGCCACAATAACGGTCACGCCTGCGCCGAGAGAAGTAGCCAAGGCGGTAATGCCGACTGCAATAGCCGACAGTCCGGCACCGGCAGCGAGAAGACCTGCTCCGATAGCTGCGGTACCGACACCGATCAACGCAAATGCTCCGGCAAGCGCCAGGATCGTCGGAACAAGAGGAGTCAGCACAAGACCGGCCACACCGATCACGGTGAACGCACCAGCAATCGTCACAAGCCCTTTGGCAATGCTCTCCCAACTCATCGAGCCAAGAGCCAGCAGCACAGGAGTCAGAACAGCCAGTGCGCCAGCCGCCACCAGCATGGCGGCAGAGCCAGGCAAAGTACCGTTCATCACATTCAGACCGATGGCAAGCTCTGCAAGAGCGCCGCCCATTGTGACGAGTCCCTTTGCGATCTCTTCCCAGGTCATACCGCCCATCTTTCCAAGGGCATTTGCTACGATCTCAAGTGCTGCACCGACAGCGATCAGACCAACGCCAACACTTATCGTGTTCTTAGGCATCACCTTCATAGCGATAGCCACTTCGGCTAATGCTCCGCCCATAGCGACAAGTCCCTTGGCGATCTGATTCCAGTCAAGGTTTCCGAAGTCGCCCATCGCGGAAGCAAAGATTTTCATAGCAGCGCCAATCCCGATCATTGCGATCCCGGTGGACACCAGACCCTTTGCATCGCCGGTCAACTTGGTAAAGACCGTGATCTCCGCCAGAAGAATACCGATGGAGCCAAGCCCCTTCACAAGCTGTCCGAAATCGAGACTACCGAGATCCTTACAGGCGGATGCCAGGATTTTGATTGCCGAGGCAAGAATGACGATGCCCGCCGCTGTTGTCAAAGACTTTCCACTGAACTTTGCGGTGTTCATAAACAGCGAGACTTCCGCCAGCAGCACGCCGACACCGGTCAGCCCTTTTGCAAGCCCATCCCATTCAAGCGTTGCAAGGTCTGTGCAGACCGATGCAAGGATCTTGATGGAAGCCGCAAAGAGAACCATCTGTGTCGCGCCCTTCATCGAAGAACCACCGCTCATGTTAAGCAACTTCACCGCACCGACCATCGCCGCCATCAAGGCCGTCACACCGGCAACACCTTTTGCAAGCTGTCCGCCATCCAAGTCACCGATCTTTTTCAGCGCTGATGCGAGGATCAGGATGGATGTGGACATGGCGAGCATCACTGTCGAACTCTTCACCGCACCTTTAACATCTCCGCTGATTTTGGTAAAGACCGACATGGATGCCATCAGTTCAGCAAAGAGAACCGTAATAGCTCCCAGTGACGCAGATAACTTCTCACTATCAATAAGAGAAATCGCGACGATAGATGCTGCCAGAATCGCAATAGCGCTTGCTATTTTCAGCAAAGTTCCGGCTTTTAACTGCGTCTGATACGCCTCAAAGCATCCACGAACCCCGTCCAGAATCCCCTTCACATTGTCAAGAAGGCCTCCGACTTCATCAAAGGGCTTCGTCAAACTATTAGTGAACTTGGTTATGGCAATCGCAATACCGCCGATAGAAATTCCGTTCAGCAGGTCGATGATTCCGCTAAAATCAGCGTTACTCACCGCGGTTACGATCTTATTGATACCGTTTCCGACCACATCGAAAATACCACCGCCAATTTTCTTAGCGGCAACGGATAGTGCTTGGATCAATGTAGCGAATTTCGACACATCGGTATTTCCGCCAATCTTAGAAAACGCATCAGAGATGCCATCTTTCAGACCGACAATAGCATCTTTGACCTGATCGGCACGCTCTTTCAGCTTCTCCAGAATTGTGTGCAGGAGTTCCAGTCCAGGAACCTGAATCTTCTCTTCGGCAGTACCAAAGAGTTCTTTCATAGACTCCTTCGCTTCGTCCAGCGTCGGCAGACCGAGGTATTCACGAACAGACTCGGCAAAATTCTCGATGGCCGTAACAGCACCGCTCACAAAGTCGGATATTTTCTCAATGCCTTTTCCGAAAATGTCGTTCTTCTTGATTGCTTCGTCAAGCTTGACGAGCCATTCTCCGATAGAGCCGGTCATGCCGAGAACGCCACCGCCTAAGCCGGTCACTTTCCCAAGAAGCGAACCGACCGGTCCCAGAATTGCGCCGATCGCCTGCTTGCAAATATCAAGAATTGCGAACAGACCCTTGAAGGTGTTCTTCAGGTTTTCAGAAGCAGTGTCACTAAGTGTCAGTTTTTCTGTGAACTTCAGCAGTCCTTCCGTCAGATTATGAAGCTGTTCCGCAGTAGTTGGCGGAAAAATATCACGAAAGGCTTCTGTGATCGGCTTGATAACTGTCCCGATTCCCTTGAGCGTATTCTTAAGAGACTCGATCAGCTCGGTTCTACCGCCAAGGTCTTTCCATCCCTGAAGTACCGAATTACGAGCATCAGACTGCGTATCAATAAATCCGCCGATTGCCTGACTAAGACCAGTCCACAATTCCTTGGCTTCATCAAAGTCACCAAAGAGGATTTCCCATGTGTTGGCCCAACCAGAGCCCGCAGCTTCCTTTAAGGTGTCAATCAACTGTGAGAATGTCTTAACATCCTGTGCAGCCGCGAATGCCTTCTTGCCGATGTCAGTCGTTTCATCCGCATAATTACGAAGCGTGCCGACAAGAGCTTCCGTCGTCATCCACTGGTCCTGCAAAGAATCGTTAAAGTTATGTGTGGCGTCGATGACATTTCCCTTGACGGTCTTATACATTCCGTCTGCGGTTTTCGTCAAAGTTCCGCACGCAACAGCCGACTCCAAAAGCTGCGTCTTGAATTCCACCGTTGCCATGTTCGCATTTTCAATGGATTTCCAGTCGATCAGCTTGACATATCCTGCGGACAAGGCCTGCGCAAAGTTATACATTGCACGGGAAGCCTCGTTTGCATTTGCACCAGATACGGCAGGCACACTCGACACGCCCCCGGGAGCCACAACAGTCATCAATA
>OGUO01000917.1_pt1 | contig 20834 bp, 36 predicted proteins | sample 1553641 | NCBI WGS metagenome assembly OGUO01 (sample SAMEA2579980, study PRJEB22360) | human gut metagenome | biome: human gut; feature: human-associated habitat; material: faeces | place: Denmark | collected 2008/2010 | reverse complement strand
TTTTTCTTTATATCAATAAAGGGGCGGGAAAACCCGTCCCTTTGTCGTTTTAAGCCGTTGCCGTGACTTTAGCGATAGCGAGTGCGGGATTGGTGACGCCGCCTCCGCTGACCGCTTCCACCTGCGCATAAGAGCCGATAAAGTCGATCGCGTTTACCATACGCAGACCGAGGATATCGGCCGCGATAGCGAAAGCGTCGTGGTCATAGACTATGTACTCGCATTTTGCCGCGTCGCCCGTATTCGCGGGAGCATTACCCGCCACGGGAAGCACGGAGGGAGTACCGCTTCCGATCAGGTTGGACGAAAAAACATTCATGCCGTACAGCCGACCGATTTTACCGTCCTTGATAAGCGCTTCGTTCGTTTCAGGGATAAACGCATTACCAGATTTATAAGCGTTGGCAAGAAACAGCGTTTCCATTTCAGGGCTGATAATCAAAACATCTGCGTTTCCGCCGTTGACGCGAATTTGCTGTCTGTCCGCGAGAATAGAACTGATGAGCGTATCGAGCGTAGTGTCCGCCGTGGTGTTCGCACTTCGCGTTGCGCCGCCGACGCCTACGCCGTTCTCCGCCACGGGCGTTTTCAGAAGATAGGACATCCATTGAATTTGGCACCCTTCCTTGAATTCCTCGACGACTTCGCTGACCTTATCGACGGATTTTCCGCTTGCACGGAGAACCTCCACGAGATCGTAGCATTTCTCACTGCGGGAAATGGCGTCCGTTTTCTGGATCAAAATGAGGCTGTCCGCCGTTTCGGTATGGGTTAAATCCAGCCCGCCCGCGCTCGTCGCGGTCTTGACCGTCGCCGCGGTCTTTCCCAAACGTCTCGCATAAATCTGTCCCCCGCGTTCGTTGTACTTGTTCGTAAACGTCACGCCGGGCTTGAAGGTGTTGTCCTTAAATAAGTTGTTTACAAGAATTTTGCTGAATACCGTATCCACCGTTTCGGTTGCGTTGAACTTAAACGAGGACGGCAAAGCTTCCGTATATGCCATAATTTTTTACTCTCCTTTTTTAATCTCTGGGATTGATTCCCATTTGTTTTAATCTCTTTTCTTCCTCGGAGAGATTGTCCGAGCCGTTGTCGATATCCATTCCGAAGCCCTTCGGCTTATAGCCGTGTACCCATTCGGGGAAGTCTTTCAGAATGTCCTCGACCTTTCCGAGTTCGTCGAGACCGCCGATTTCGGATTTTGCCAGCCGCATAGCGGGACCGAGCTTCTCTTCGCGCACCCCACCGCGCAAAAGGGCGTTCTCAATCTTCGTTTCCAGCAGCATATCCTCCGTCTTGTCTCCCTTAAGTTCATCTACTTCCTTTCCGATTTCGTGCGTTTCCTCCCGTACTTCTTCCGCTTTTTCGTCGCGTTTTTCGGGAGTTTCCGCCTTGTCGCGTTCGATCTTATCGATTTCGCGCTCGTCCTCGGCTTTGTCGATGTCCTCGGTTTTGTCTTTGATTTTTTCTTCGCCGATCATACCCTCTTTTTTCAGTTTTTCTTCCTCCGCGTCTTTATCCTCGGGGAAAGCCTTCTTGAAAAGTTCGCGGTATTTGGGATTGAAAAAATCCACACCCGAGAGCTTCGAAAGTTCTCTTTTTAATTCGTTGCTTCCCATATTTCTTTATTCCTTAAAAGTTATTTAGCCCTTTGAGGTGTCGCTACTCACCGCGTAACGCCGCCGCGCATTTCGCCTTTAACGTGTTGCGACTCACGAATTTAGCCTTTATTATGGAGCGCTATTCTCCGTGGGGGTCTGTTCTTCCGCGGCCTCGTCGTCGTAATCAAAAGGGAGATCGGAAGTTTCTTTCTCCCGGTCCCCCTCATCGACGACAGGCGCGCCTTGTGCGGCAAGGAAAAATTCCTCCTCCGCTTCTTCGTCGCTTATGCCTTTATTAAGTTCTTTGATCGCCGTCAACGGCGCTTTTATGCCGCCCTTGACTTGCTTTATGAGCACGTCCGTCACGTTCTCCACCGTCGGATTGGTATATTCATTAAAGGTTATATTGATTAAACCCGAATAATCGATGATTTCATGCCCGTCGATATAATCCCGAACCTGCAAATAGCGGTTCAACAGCTCTTTCAGCGTCGTGCGCCAGCCGTTCAAAGATATTTCCCGAGTACGCATGCTCGGCTTTTCCCGCGCGTCCTGGCTTTCCTGCGAGCTGTTTATGCTCTCTAAACCCGTAAGCCCCAACGTCGTGGGAGACAGCCCCGCCTTGTTGATCGCTACGCTCATGAGGTTTTGTATCGTCTTGGTATAAGCTTCCCACTTGATATCCCCTTGAACGACGTTCCACAGCGCGGAACTGTCCCCGGGCGTCGAGCTTCCTTTCGTCGTGATGATCGTTTTGTTGAAACGGTTGAGCCTTAAATCGTTCCCCTCCACGTCCTGCGGAATAAGCTCCTCCGATACAAACTCTTTTATGCCGCCCTTGCGGATTGCGTCGATTAAATCGCTGATACTTTCCGTCAGTGCGTCCTCGATATCCGCTATACCCTGAATGTCGGGTACGCCTCTTTCCCCTTTATAAAGCTGGTTGGAATTGTCGTTCTTTTTGAAGATAATCAAAAAGTCTTTCAAGGGGAATTGGCGGGGCTCTATATCTATATCAGAGGGGAACATCGCCCTGCACTCGGCCATCAACGCCTCGTCGTTCTTCGGAACGTATTTACCGTCTTTCGCAAACCGATACTCGATACAGACATAGCCTTCTTCGTTTTTATAGTGTATCTCCCAAAGCTCGTACGTCGGATCGTCTTTCGATACCTCTTTTACGACGAAAGACTTTATCTTTCCGCGTTTGTAATTGACCTCTAAATGCTGGGGTTCGATGATATCGATAATCGGCTTGTCGCAAATTTCGGGACAGTAGGACACCCGATACGCCACGTCGCCGATACCGCTTTCCCAATACACGCCGTCGCAGAATTTCTTTAGAAGCTCCGCTTCGTCTATCAGCTCATTGAGTACCTCGTCGATTTCCTCGTCGTCGCTTTCGCATTTGAAGCCGTTCGACGCCACGAGATTGACTTTCGCGTTGACGATCATCGGGATAATCCCGAAATACGCAAAGGCCTGCCCCGGAACATAATGCCCGAGGAATTTGTTTTCCGCCTCCTGCGTCAGCCAGGTGTCTTTGAAATACTTCGGGATTTCCACCTGATAAAACCGACGAATAACCGACGCGTCGTTGCTGAGCAACGCAAGATTTTGCGCCATGTTGTACGCATAGACCGCGGGCGAACGGATATTATCGATGATCTCTTTATTTTTCAAATCGAAATTATAACGTGCCATTTTTTTAATCGTCCTTTATCAGCTTATCGTCGAACTTCTTCGGGGTCGTCCGTTTCATTTTGTTCGTATTTTTCTTAATAATCTCGTCCTCGGGTACAGACGGGAAAGGCTCCGTTTCGCCGCATACGCCGACGATTTTCCAACCCTTCGGTTTATATATCGCCTCGTACTGTCCCTCGTCGATGACGTTCTCGATTCCGTCTTTGATAATGTTGTAAAATCTCATAAAAATCACCTCTTTATGTTTCTTGTAATGTCGTTCCACTTCTCTGTCAGCCCATAGGCGAGCGAATCGCCGTAGTCGTTGTCCTGAACGCCCATATCCAGCTCCGCCCCGTCATCGTCCAGCAAAAGCCGCGTATGCGCATTGTAGGAATTTATCGCATGCGTACTCCATAAAAGCCGACCCTGCAACAATAGCTGTTGCTTCAGCTCGCACCTCGTGCGAAGCGTAATCACGTCCTTATACGCCTTTACAGCCCCTTTTACTTGTACCGTGTTGAACTTGTTTCGGCTTTTCCAGGTGTTGATCAATATCGCTTCCGCACTGTCGATAACTATCTTCTTCAGCTTGAACATCCATTTGCACCACCACGGCTCCAACTCCTTTTCCACGGCGGATATTATTGCGTCGTGGCTCGTCGCGGGGATTGGCCATGCCTCCAAAACAATTATCCTCTGGCAGCCCTTTGAATAGCCTATAAGGCTCGCCACCGTAGAGGCTTTATCCGTGTTTTCCGGGTCTCTGTTGGAACCGATATCGACGAACACGCCCATCTCCGAAATAGCGCCTATATCTATCTTTTCAAAGGCTTTAAGATGCGTTTCTTTTTTCATCAACGGCGCATACGCCGCACCTTCTACAGCACCGCGGCAGCCGAGAATTTTGCTCGAATAGTAGAACGAATTTTCGGGGTACAGCTCTATCAACTGTTCACGCTGTAGATCCGTCAAATGCGGCGCGTCGTCGTTGAGGTTGAAATGATAGTAGTGCATATATGGTCTATCTTCTATCATTTCCGAAAGCTCTGCCGCGGGCACCGTGTCCCTGAATTGCACCGCCGCGTGGTTAATAAATTCTGTGTAAAACTCCTGTGTCGGCAGTCCGCCGTTCGTCGTCCCGATCAGCTTACAGTCACGGCTGAACGCTCGACCGAGACATTCCCGAATACAATCGATATGAAGGACGGACAATTCTTCGAGCCATAGCCCGTTGGGGTTTGCTCCGAGGATCTTCGACCACGCCGAGCGGTCGTCCGCACCCAAAAGATAAACATATTTATCCCCGTAAAGGCCGTGGAAAATGAATTGCAAGCCCCCGTCTTTCCCGCTGACATACGGCTCCCGCATGAAGTCGTACATGTTATAAAAGCTGTCTTTGTTTTGCAGGATATTCCTCACGCCCGTACCGCGGTCTTTGAAGATCATGTAAAACTGCGTATCATCCGCGGGTGCGTTTAATAACCAATCCATAAACTTATGTCCCGCGACGAGCGTCTTGGAACACCCTGTCGCGCCAGTCAGAAACAAAATGCGAGCTTCGTCCTTCATGACTGCCCGCATTTTATCCGTCCATATAATATCGTTGAGTTTCATAGCCCTTTCTTAACGCTTTCCAGATACTCCCGCATAAGCTCCTTGTTTTCGTTTGTAACGCTTGCTTCCACCTTATCCGTCGGCTTCTCTCCGCTCGTATCCCGAAGCGCTTCAAAGGCCCTTGTATCGCCCTCTAACGCACGCTTTATCTGCGCCGCTACAATGTCCTCCAACATTGTGCTTCCGTGTTCTGTGGACGTCTTTAACGCCGCCAAAACCGCTTGCTGAAATTGTTTCTTTTCCCGCCGCGCTTCTCCGCTCGCTTTCCCGCCGCGTTTGCCTTTTTCTCTCGCTTCCTCCTTGCTTCGCACCGGTTTCAAATTCTTTTCGTTCATTTCGTCTCAACTCCTTTTTGAGTATGAAAAAAGCACTACGTAAAACGTAATGCCTTTTGAGTTTAATTTCTTTTTTTTATCACAACTCCTTACTCCAAATTTCATGTTTATCTGATAAAATTTAGATATATGATAAATAAGGAGGTGACCTTCTATCTTTTCAGTTTTTATTGATATATTAAAACTTCTTTTCACGGGAGTTTTTTCATTCTGTTGGGGAATTGTAAAAAGTATCTTTTTTGCTTTTTCAATAAAAACATGGATTATTTTGGGGAGTATTTTAGGACTCACACTTATAGTTCTGTTTATAAGAAAACGCCTAAATTAAAAGGCGTTTTTCTTTTTTTCCACGATACGATTATATCACATAAAAACGGGGAAAAAGGGCAATCTTTTTACCCATTTTCACTTTTTGAAAATATCCCGATATTCTCCGCGATCGCTTCCGCTTTGTAAAAGATATCCCGTTTCCAATTCTTACCCGTCTTTTCCGATATCCCTATCTCATAACAGGCGTTAAGATTGGTACTGCCCTTAAAATACCGATATTTTATATATCTTTCCCGTCCGTAACCCTCGATTTCAAACCACCGCACCACTTCTTCCACCAGGCGCACCTGCTTCTCCAAATCGTCTTTCTTGTCTATTGCAGACATCACCATTTGCTCCGTACCGTTTTTGCATCCGTCCCCCGTCACCCTCGGCTTTGAGTAGTCCACTCCCGAAACATAGGGGTACGGATAGCTTTTCAGGGCTACAAGATTTCTCCTGTAACCCTTGAACGCTTTATCTATCGTCAGCCAATGCCCTTGCTTCATACGCTCTCCTTTACTTTCTCCTCCAGCTCCTTCAATCTCGCTTCTGCGGCTTCACGGGTGTTAAAATTCCCCTCGGTTTTTGTCCTCAAATTCGGCAAGGCGGTGACGTAGCTCCGCAGCTTGAATCGCAAGCGTATTTAATATCCCCAACGGACAATCCATACACCAGAAGCAGCAGCCCTCCATTATGTCCTCGGCAGTCACTTCGCATTCCTCTTGGGCGTGCTTTGCTATGTACTCCGTCAGCTTCACATCATTCCCTTGCTCGTCGTAAATAAATACTTCTTTATTTTTGCAACGCGCATAATTCAACATTTTTTCTACATTGCTTTGGGGTTCGTTAGTCGTCAATCTCTTATAATCGCTCATTTTTGTTTCTCCTTTAACAGTAATTTTATTTCCATTTCTGACAGTAGCTTTATTTCTTCCGCCCATTTGGCTATCATTTCGTAACACTCGGCTCTGTAATCCCCCTCGAAAAAACATGCGTATCTCGAAATCGCTTCGCTTAATTCCTGTATTCTGTCTGCATGTTCAAAATCGTGCGGATTCACCCCAAGCGGACATTCCTTATAATCGCTCATTTTTATTTCTCCTTTAACAGCTCGGGATTGTCGTGAATGTTGCCGATGACTTCATACTTTCTCCAAATAGTGCCCACAAAGCTCGCACCGCCTACCGTTGCTACAATCTTTCCCTCATCGTTTAAGGCTTTCACGAAACAAGCCCTAAACGCGCCCCACTCATTGCAATAATCGACAATTTTTATTTGTCCGAATTTATCCTGTAATATATCTCCCTCGAAAATCTTCTTCCCGTTCTTGTCGGTCAAGCCTGTGTATTCTCCGACCGTTTCAGGGAGGACTCTTTTCGGTATCCAACCAGCCAAACCCGCAGGAGCTTCTCGGTCTTGTAAAATTCCATATATCAATTCACCATAAGTATCTCCCCAATTATCCTTTATAAAATTCCCCTCTACCCACTCGCCGCTATCTACTCGCTTTCCTCTGAATAATATCTCTCTCATTCCTCGCCCTCCGTTATCCCATATTTTTGAGATATTTTGCGATACACCTTTTTTATCGCATTGTTCCATCCTATGTCGAAATCGTTAGTAACATAATTACAACCGATATTATACACAATTCTCAAGCACTCCCGTGTCGTTTGTTTCTTTTCTTCTTTCTCTTCTAAAACTTGAGATTGTAACCTCTTAATTTTTCTTTCGTATTTATCTATCAATTTGCCCCATTCGCAATTTTCACCAGCTCCGCAAACTCTTTCACCGCTTCCTTTACGTTCCCGTAGCCTGCGGCGAATATTCCTGCGGCGGCATAATACTCAAAGCCTCTTATGAATGTGGTTTCTCCAATTATCTTCGCCATTTTCTCGATCTGCTTTTCTTTGTCCATCACGAATACCTCCTATTCCAAAGTTCAATCGCTTTGTTTTTGGCTTCTTCGCTTGCCGTGTAGATATTCTTACCCGCCTTGCTGCTTGCCGTGCCGCCCCTTGCGTGGCACTTGTTACATCTCACCGTTGCGCTATGAGTTCCGTGGTCGCTCTATTGCCCATTGTGTTTGCTTTCCACTTTCAAAGAAGTGCTTCCGCAAAAAGGACACGGTTTAAATGTTGCTTTCATTCTGTCTCCTTTCCCTACTTCCCGTCCATGTGCGCGGACGGCTTTCGGGTATCAGCCTTGTTTTTCCGTTTTGCTCTATCTCGCAAAACTTAACTGTTTCCTTTTTCTTTTTATTCACTACGCGCGCACCGAAGCGTTTCTTTTCAAATCGCATTCAGCTCCACTTCCACCCGTGCGGCTTCTCCGTACTCTTTCTTTATCGTCAGCTCTACAATCTGTGAATCGTCATAATACGCCACTCCGTTCAACGCATCTAAAATCGCTTTTGCTATGTTATCCGAATCGGGCTTTTTGCAAGGCTTTATTTTGCCCTCTGCCGCGCTTTTTCGCATAGCCTTGGAGAATGACACGGGAATATCGTAAATTGCTCTCACAGACACGTTTAACGGCGTTTTATCGTAATATGTACCTCCCGCCGCTTTATAGCTCCAACGCACCAAATCTTCATAGCTCTTTGTCTGTTCAGGAGTTATACTCTGCATTTTGCCTAACCGACTATTGTAGAATGTCCGTGCCCGAGCTTTTCCCTGCGGGCGACCCTCTATGACGAATTTCATCTCCACCGCCTCCGCGCTTCTTCTACCCGCTCCAGCCGATATTCCGCAAATACCATGCTTTCTCCGCTCCGAGATTTCCCGACCCGAAGATACGTCTTGATCGGATAGCCTTGCTTTTTCAGGTCGTATATCCGCGCTCCCAACCGCATAATCCTGTATTTGTTCATCGCTTCCAGGCTCGTGATTTTTCCATATGTCAGCAAGTGCCTTAATATTTCCTCATTCTGCGTCATAGGTAGCCTCCTTCCCGATTTCCGTGATCGCCCGCCTTAATCCCTCCGCATATGACGCATACATCACCTGCGCCTTACTCCCTTTGGCATGCCCTTGCGCCTTATCTCGATATTCCTCTATCAGCTCCAACAGCTTCTTTTTTGTCTCTTCGCTCATCTTTCGCCTCCTACATGTATCCGTCAAAATATTCGCCCCAATAACGTATCTTGTATCGCTTACACAGCCATTTCTCTATGTTTTCCCGCATTTGCGTCGTCGTCCGATCGTCCAAAAGCAAGTCCCGAAGATGTATCAGCACCGCATAGTCTTGGATTTCTTTCAGATACGTTTCCTCAAATTCTTCGCCGTTTTCCGCCGGGCCCAATGGATTGATTACCCCGCCGTGGAACTCGATCTTCTCGTTCAGCCAATCCACCAGCCGCGCGTATCGGCTTTCTTCTTCCAGAAACTCCCCCAGCTTTTCACGCCACGCATACCCGAAATACGTTTGATTATTCTTTGCAAACGCCAGCCGCAAAACTTCGCATAGATCCGTTACGCTGTATTCTTTTTGGCTCATTTCCTCCTCCTAAAACGGCAGTTCCTCCCCATCCTCTACTTCCGTCAAGGTTGTGCTTCCGAATTTCAGCCGCTCCTGCGTCGGACTCACGTCCCAACCGTAACGGATCACCTCGTCGCGCCTATTCAAAAAACGCTTGGATTTCGGGTCGAAATATCCCCCTACCATACTGTCGTCGTCTCCGAACTCTCGGTCTTTTGCGATTTCGATAATGTTTGAGTATTCCAGCGCGGGATTTCCTTCTTTCCAGCCGAAGTATTCGCCTGCACGGATTTTGAAATCCTCCGTTACCCGATGGACAAGCAATACCGTGTCGGCTGTGTTTATGATATCCCCGCTCCCGCCTACGTCCTCGATCCTTGGCAGCGTCTTTACTTTGTTCGGGTGCGCTACCAAGATAATGCAGATATTTTTCCGCTGGGCATAGTGCTGAAGTTTTTTTACGATCTGGCTCTGTGCTTCCCACTTGCTTTCACGCATTCCGTCAAGCTCGATCTTCATCAGGTTATCCAGGATAACAAACTTGATCTTTGGGTTTTTCTTGATTTCCTCGCTGATATCCGAGCAGATTTTTTCCGCGTCGAAGATTGCGTTGTCGTAAACTTTCAACTTGGAAGAAATCCAATCGTCAACCGCTTTTTTGACTTCTTTCGTTCGCGGGTAGAACAACTCTTTCCCCGTCGAGGTCGTATAGCCCCGCAGATTTTCCGAACCTAACGCCTGAAGTGTCAACCAATTCTTCAACCGCGGATTTGCCATTTCAAACGAACAAATCAATCCTGAATATCCCTTGTCGATAAAGTTACACGTCAGTTGTCCCGTCAGCGTCGTTTTTCCGCCCGCTCTCGTTCCCGTGATGATCACCAGCTGGCCCAATCCTAACCCTAAAATCGCTTTATCCAGCTTCTCTATCCCTGTTTTCAAATATTGGCTCTCGTCGATTCTGAAATCCTCGATGTCGGTGTATGTACGAAATCCCATTTTGTTTCCTCATAAAACCGTTTTGATCGGACGTCCGTTTCCTGCTCGCGGTATCGTATCCGCATACGGCTGGTGCGCTTCCCATGTGATAAATTTCTGTTTCCATGCCTTTACGGGCTTCCCTTCGCTGTCGTGCCATTCCCCAGCTTCGAAATAATCGAAAAACTTTTTCGCCAAATCTTCTCTGCCTCGTTCTTTCGCATAGGCTTGCACTTCCTCTAACGTCGGCGGGATAAATCCTTTCCGCTTTTTTCCCGTACTGTCGGTAAAGCTACTTTCTTTAGCTATTAAAGTGGGATTATCTGAATTCCCGCTCTCGAGTTCTTCACTTTCTTTTCCGAATTCCGTGCTTTCTTTTTTATATATTTTTTCTTCTTTACTTTCCTTTACTTTACTTTGCGGATAATTCGCCGAATTAAGGGCTTTCTTCGCCGAAGTAAACGTATTCTTCGCCGAACTATCGGAAAAATGAGCGACTTTAATATAAGGTTTCGTGTCTGCTTCTTCTAAAAGCCAATAATCACTAACCTTTATCGGTGTCTTTTGCGCACGTTTCGCAACGGCTATTTGCCACCGTTCTTGTATTCCGTCGCTGGTTAAGATAGCGTCCGACTTAAAAAGCTGTTCATTGAACATCGACCGTTTAAGCAAGAATGTCATAACCTGCTGCACCGTCTCCGACGATATATGCAAATCGTCCGAGATAATAAATATAAAATCGTCGTTTACCTTTGTATAGTAGCCCTCTCGATATATACAGCACAATATGTACATGTATATCATAATCCCGTCTGCCCCATATCGCGCTTTTAGGATTTTTACTTTATTATCCGCAAAGAAATCAACCGCAAATGGAAAATATTCTATCCCTTGAGATTGAGTTCTTGACACTTTATCACCCCCTCAATCCGTCATCGGGAACGGCGGGTCTACTTCCTCCGCTTCCGCTTGTGCTTTCTTTTTCTTCTGCTGACGCTTCTTTTCAAGGTCTTTCCTGATTACGTTGCACGTCTCCTCGTCCCAATCACCGTACGGTATATCTCCTAAAGATTTTTCATAATACGCGATACATTGTTCCGCGTTACTCACCACGTCGCCATACTTTGAGACAAGCTCGCTTTTCGTCAGCTTCCATTCTTCTTTCCTCGCCGTCTGGTTCGGCTTCTGCGCCGCGTTCGCCGCTTCCTTGCCGCCTGTATTCGTTGTATCGCTATCTTTCGTGTCGTCTATCGCAAACAGCCCGTTTAAGGCGTATTTCCGCGCATATGAAGAACTTGCTCCCGTTACCTGACTTCCGTCCATTCCTTTCTTTTCCGCTTCTTCTCGCGCATATGCCGTGTTTTCTATTTTGTCCGCGGGGCTTTCTACGTCTATCAGCCGCGCCGTTGCTTTTATGTAATACCTTTCTCCGACCAAAGTCACTTCGTCTCCGATCGTGCATACTGCTTTATACTTCCCGCACAACGGCTTTACCGCTTCCAGAATATCCTCACAATTCCGATAGTTATATTTCCCGAATGAGTTATATTGACTTTTCGGCGCCTTCAGTTCTGACTGTATCGCCGACAGCTTTTCATAGATCGTCATATCTCCGCCCTCCTTTCTACTTTATAGGGACATTTCTCGCTCGGCATTGTCACCCAATGAAACAGATAATAAATCCCGTCCGCGCCGTAGGTAGGCTTATTTTCTTTCCGCAGTTCTTCGCCTGTCACTTGGCATTTATGTACGTAGCCGTCCTCTTCCCATTCAATCGCTTTCTTATATGGACAGTCTCCGCAGCCCTCTGTACTCAACCGCTTCCAAAACTTCTCTCGGCGGCTTGCTTCCTCGGCCTTTAATCGTTCCTGTTCTATCTTTTTGCTCGTCTCTTTCAGTTCTGCAAGGCGTTTACGTACTTCCTCGGACACTTCCACTCCGTGACGTTCCGCGTGACTTATAAGTGCCTTTAACCGCTTATAATCGCTAATCTCCCCGCTCTCATGCATTTTTAACTTTTTACCGATAAATCCGTCGAAGATTAAATAGCAGTCATGCAAGAAAGCGTGGTTCTTTTCCTCAAGCGTACACACCACTTTTCCCTGTTCCAACAACAGCTTCATGCCACCACCTCACTTTCTAAAAGCGACAGGCTGTAAAGATATTCCTCGATTGCTTCTTCGTCCGTCTCTGCGCCGTTTAAGCCCTCTACCGTAAAGTACAGATACCTTTCGTCCTCATTCAAAGGCTCTCCGTTTCTCATGCGACGGAAGATACTTTCCAGCTTTACCCTTAAAAGATTTTTTTTCTCAAACCTCGTCATAACCGTTCCTCCGAAAAATTTCTTTTAACTGTTCCCGCTCTGCGTCCTCAACTGTTCGTAAGAGCTCCGCCTTGTGTCTTACTTTTTCTTGGTCGTCTAAATACTGTAAAAACATTAATTTCCCTAAAGTCGGCAAAGCTTTTACTTCTTTCCTCAACTTCCTATTAGATCTCGGTTCAACTTTTACAATACATTTATCGACGAACCTATCCAACCACTTCATAGTGTTGTCTCCCTTGCGATTTTCGCTATCTCCTGCGCTATGATATACTGTGACGCTCTTTTTGCCCGCTCTTTTACGTTCTGCGGCACTTTCTTCGCACGCTCGTCTATTTCCTCGAAATACTCTGCTACCGCTTCCACAGCCGCAGGGAAGCCCTCATAATTGACGGGCTTTCTGTTTAATGTCGGGTAGGCCTTGTTCTCTATCTCCATTACCACCCCGCCGTTTTCAAGACTCTGTCTGAACTTCACTTCGAAGCTACCGAACGGGTCGCGGCTGATATCCTGTCTTGCCGTCAGTTTCCCGTCCTCGTACTTCCACCACATTCTGCTGAATTTCTCTACGTCGATTCGCTTTTGATTTTTCATTTTCGCTTTTTTGCTTGACACGTCCAAAAGTTCGTTATATAATAGTTTTGTCTTTGAATAACTTTTCCACAGTCGTTTTTAAGACTTCTGCTATTTTTATAGCGGCATTGACTTTCGGCTCTCTCTGCCCTGCCTCATAATACTGATAGAGTCGGATGTCTATTTTCAACGTGTCAGATACTTGTTTCTGCGTCAGGCTTAATTCTTCCCTGCGCTTTTTCAAGTTGTTCATTGTACCTCCTTTTAGGTTTTCACGAACAATTCGTTCGTTTTGCACCTATATTATACACGAACGAGTTGTTCGTGTCAATTGTTTTTATAAAAGTTTTTGAAAAATTTTTTTGGGGTATCTACTTATGAATTTCGGAAAACAATTAAAAGGCTTACGCAATCAAAAAGGATTAAAGCAAACAGATATGGCAACCTTATTGGGTATAACTGTTCGAGCCTATCAAAATTATGAACTTGAAGCCCGTGAACCGTCTTTATCTGTTCTCATAGCCCTTGCCGATTTCTTCGACGTGTCCCTGGATTACTTGGTCGGGAGGGAAAGAGATGATTAGTACTACTGAATACGAAATATTAAGCAGCCTTTCGACTACTCCAGAAATAGACGAGCAAGCGTATCAAATGGAACTTAAAACTTTAATTAAAGAAAGATTGATTTCCCATAATGTAACAGGTGAAACTTACTCTCAAATTATTTATCATGGATTTTTAGTTACATCGTTAGGAAAACGCGCCATTGAAGAATACGAAAGTTTCTTACAATCCAAACATAGAGAAGAAAATACTTTAGAAATAGCCCAAGAAGCTAATGCTATATCGAAAGAAGCTAATGCTTTATCAGAAAAGTCTAATATCATTTCGGAAGGGGCAAACGCACTTTCCCAACAGGCAAATCAAACGTCTAAAAAAGCGACGACTTTAAGCGGTTGGGCTTTTGCTGTTTCTCTACTTGGATTTCTTTTGTCCGTTGCCACCTTTATTCTCTCGTTTTTCAAAAATAACGGATAGCATTTTATAAATTTCTAAAACTACCGCTTTTTCCATTACCTCTATCGGAATACACGTTTTCCCATTGACTTCGTGTATCCTTTTTCGATAGACTTCTTCCAGCAGTTCTACATTGATAATTTCTTTTATCCCTATCCGTTCGGCCACTTGTTTCTGCGTGAGGTTTAACTCCTCTCTGCGCGATTTTAACTTGTTCATTTGTTTACTCCTGATAAATTTATTGAGGTATTGGTATGATTAGCGAAAAAGAATATAAAGTATTGAGTTTCATAAAAAACAAACAACGTTTTCAGACAAAGCCTTATATGGAAGAAATTCGGACTTTGCTTGCAGAGGACTTTATTTCTCTCTGTAACCCTACCTTAAACGGGATAAATGAATATACATATCAAGGGTGTTTTATTACAGCAAAAGGAAATCGCGCACACCGAGATTATGAAGAACACCAAAAAGAACTGTTAAAATCAAATGTCTCTTTTTGGATTTCCATAGTGAGTATTGCGCTCGCTTTGGGGAGTTTTTTGATATCCATTTTCAAGCCGTAAGTCCTCGAATTTATCCCAAAATTTATCGAATATCGCTGTATCGTACACCCCTTTTTTATCGGTGATAGCTCCCACCTCGATTGCCGCTATTAAAGCCAATCCTTTTTCCGTCCAGCTTCCATTTTGTATTAAATCGTCTCCGCAAAGTAAGACAGAATCTTCTTCGATAAATGGTTTCATTCTCTCCTCCCTGCAGGCTTCCGCCTGCTTTTTTTGGCTTTCGGTGACGCCCGAGGGCTTTATTCTTCCATCGGCTTTACATATCTGTCAGGCGGGATTTGGAAATAGTCCAAATAGTCCTGCACATGAAGTTTTCCACGAATACCGAGCCGATCCGTTCTGCGCTTGATATTACGTATTGTCCTCGCGGCGTCGTCATAGCTCATGCCGAGAAGCTCTTGTACATCTTCAATCGACAGATACTCTTTACTGAATATTTCTTCCCGCATTGCGTACGTCATGTCAGCCCTCCTCTTTCTTTTCCGTAAAACAGGCTACGACTTCAGCGATAGGCACTTGTAAAACTTTTGACATCTTATCTATTTGATTTGGATTAGGCGTACTTATTCGCTTATTCCATTTTGAAACAGCTTGTTGCGATACGTTTAGTTTTTCAGCGAGAGCCTGCTGTGTGATTTGATTTTTTTCAAGCAATTCCTGTAGCATAACAACCTCCTGTTGTGATTTACAAGAACAGTATAACACAACCTCGAGTTGTTGTCAAGAGTTTTTACACTTTTTTTTCGTAAATTTTTATATTTTTTCTCTTGTAAAAAACAACAATATGTTGTAAAATAATAGTAAGTAACAACTTGGAGGTTTTTTATGATAGCAGAGAGACTAAAAGAACTTCGAACAAAGGCAGGCGTCTCCCAAGAAAAGCTGGGAAAAATCGTCAATGTTTCACAACAAGCAGTTGGAAAATGGGAAAAAGCAATAGCTGAACCCGATAGTGAAACGTTGAAAAAATTGGCCTCTTACTTCGATGTTTCCGTGGATTATCTTTTGGGAAACTCGGATATTCCCAATCCCGAGCTTCGCATTCCCGATGAGTACAAAGACCTCCCTATCGCTTTTTATGAGGGCGCAAAAGACCTTTCGCAGGAAGATATAGACGACGTCGTTAAGTTTATGGAATTTCTCAAAAAGAAAAAATCCGATAAATAAATTAAAAATTTCACAAAAAACCTTTTAATATAGGCGTACGTTTGTCATATTTATTGTGCTATAATACCCATAGAATAAAAACCGCTACAATTTGTAAGGGCTGTGAGGTCGCTATATGACGTTTGAGGGGTTATCTTCTATCGCGGAAGAATTGAATATCATCACTTACTTTTGGCATTTGAAAAACAAAAAAGCTTTTTCTATTAACAATAACAATAATTCCGTTATTGTCATAGACCATTCTAAAATAGAGTGCAACCGAGAATTAAAGCAGGTATATTCGGAGGAACTCGGCCATTGCGCAACTCAAGCTTTTTACCCGTTCCAATACTGCGCAGAGCCTCTCAAACGCTGTAATATCGCTAAAGCCGAGTATAAAGCGCAGGAGGCTTCCTACATATTACAAGTCCCCTTTGCCGAGCTGCAAGAGGCAATAAAAAAAGGCTCCAACGACGAGGAAATCGCGGAGCTGTTAGATGTGGATATCGATACCCTTCATAAAGCGGTAGAATGTTATCAATGTAAAGGATTATTATAATGGAAAATAATATGACTACAAAGTTACAAATTTTCAACGACAAAAAAGTACGTACAGTTTGGAATGCCGATGAGGAAGATTGGTATTTTTCTGTTGTAGATGTAGTGGAAATTTTAAGCGAATCCACACAGCCCAGAAAGTATTGGAATGATTTAAAACGAAAGCTTAAAGCCGAAGGAAGTCAGTTGTCCGAAAAAATCGGACAACTGAAAATGCAGTCGTCCGACGGAAAATATTATAAAACAGATGTACTCAATACCAAGGGGGTTTTACGTCTCGTTCAGTCAATCCCCTCTCCGAAAGCCGAACCGTTCAAAACTTGGTTGGCGCAAATCGGCTCAGAACGCTTGGACGAAATCGCCGATCCTGAAAAAGCAATTACGCGAGGGCGGGAATATTATAAACAGTTAGGGTATTCCGACGATTGGATAAAACAGCGTATGCGTTCAATCGAAGTGCGGCATAATCTTACTGATGAATGGCAGTCACGAGGAATAGAAACCAGCATGGAATACGCAATTCTTACAAATGAAATGACAAAAGCGTGGAGCGGATATACCGTTAAAGAATATAAAAAGTTGAAAGGCTTAAAAAAAGAAAGTCTGCGTGATAATATGACTGATTTGGAGCTTATTTTCAATATGCTTGCCGAAGCCACTACAACAACGCTTTCTCAACAAGAAGAACCTTATGGGCTTGATGAAAATCGAAAAATCGCCCAAAAGGGAGGAACCGCAACGAAAGAAGCGCGCAAAAGCATTGAAAAAGCTATTGGTCGTCCAGTCGTCTCTCCGTTGAACTCCTCCGATAAAAAATTGCTTTCCACGCAAAAAAAGTCAAAACACCTGTCCGACGATGAAGATACATAATTACTATGCAAAAGAGTGTTATATATGGTCGAGTATTACATATCATCAACGAAATATTCTTTACAGGAACGCATGACACGGCGGGGAAAGGTGTATGACGTGGTTTTCCGTATCGTCACGCTGGACGGCATTGAGAAGCAAAAGAAGCTTTCAGGGTACGCCAATAAGACCTTGGCAAAACAAGCCTATACGGATTTTGTCACTTCAAAGTGCGAACTCGTAAAGAATAACCCTATAAAAAAGAAGAATCCCCAAAAAGAGGATTTACTCGTCGGAAACTTGATACGTGAGTATCTCTCGGCTCTCTTTAATCAAAACAAAGACAGTTCAATCTATGCAAAGCAAAATATTTTTCGTATATTCATTTTGAATAAATACGAATCCTCTAAAATACAAGACCTTACGAAAGAAGAATTGTATCACTGGCAAGACGAATTATGGAAAACAAAAAATCCTCGAAATGGGCAATATTATTCCTATAAATATCTCTGTAGTATTCGATCGCACTTTTCTACTTTCCTTGCTTGGTGTGAAAGCAGATACGGAATAAAAACCGCTTTAAGTGAAGTTAAAAAACCGAAACGCCGTGCGCCCAAACAGACAATGAAGATATGGACGCGTGAAGAATTTGAACATTTTTTATCGGTTGTCGATAATCCAATGTATCACGCATTTTTTACGTTTCTATTTTTTACAGGTCGTAGAAAGGGAGAAATTTTTGCACTTTCACCCGAAGATATAAAAAGAGATTCGATTGTATTTGATAAATCCGTAACAAGAAAAACATTCGGTGAAGCTACATTTGCCGTAACCTCTACAAAAGCCGATAAAATTCAAGAAGTTCCGATATGTCCTACCGTCAAAAAGGAATTAAGCATTTACAAAGGAGCTTCACCGTTCTTTTTCGGCGGCGAGAAACCGATAGCCGATAATACGTTGAGAAGAAATTTTCTTTACTATTGCAAAAAAGCTGAAATGAATCCTATCCGAATTCATGACCTTCGGCATTCCTATGTGTCTATGCTCATTCATTTAGGCGCCAATTTAATGGTAGTCGCCGATTTGATAGGCGATACCGTCGAACAGGTAACGAAAACTTACGGACATATGTATGAAACAGATAAACGCGCTATTGTAGAAAAATTAGGATAAATTTAGTAACATAGTTTGGTAACAAAACCCACTCAAACGCAAACGTATGCACACGTAAAAACAAAGAAAAACGGCCAATTTTTAAGGTTTTATCCTTAAAAACGACCGTTTTTCAATTTGGCGCAGAAGGCGGGATTTGAACCCGCGCTACGGTTATCCCATACTACTCCCTTAGCAGGGGAGCCCCTTGAGCCACTTGGGTACTTCTGCATGGCCCGAACCGTTTCTTTAAGATGCTATAATACTATAGCATATTTTTCCGTGCTTGTCAAAGCTTTTTATGTCAAAATTAAAAAATTTGTCCCCTTTCCTTTACGTAAAGTACGGGCCGACGAAAAAATTATTCGTCGGCCCCTCTCTTCAGGGATTTAGCAGAAACTCGTTTTGCGAATCGACGCTTTCTCCCACCTGCTCGGTCTTTTTATAACTGCCGTCGGGCAGAAGAACGCGGGCTTTGACGTTATCCGCCAGCATCACTTCCAGCATGCGATAAATTTTTCCTTCGATCTTTTTATCCAGCACGGGCGTCGCAATCTCCACCCGCTTATCGGTATTGCGCGTCATAAGGTCGGCGCTGGAAATATACATTTTCCGCTCCTTTCCCTCGCCGAAACAATAAATCCGCGAATGTTCGAGAAACCTGCCGACGATAGAAATTATGCGGATATTCTCCGTCTCTCCGGGTATCCCGGGCATCAGGCAGCAAATCCCCCGTACGATCAGCGAAATCCTGACGCCGCTCTTTCCCGCCTGATAAAGCTTATCGATCATTTGTTTATCGGTAAGCGAATTCATCTTCGCCACAATCCGTGCGGGCTTGCCCGCGGCGGCCAGCTCAATCTGTTCGTCGATACACTTCAGGAGCCCCTTTTTCAATCCCTGCGGCGCGATCAAAAGTCTGTCGTAATGATAATCGGTGTTGCAGATGGCGATATTTCTGAAAAACGCCGCCGCGTCCTCCCCGATCGCCCTGTCCGCGGTGATGATATTGAGATCGGTATATTGCCTGCTGGTACTCTCGTTGTAATTTCCCGTACCCAGGTGCGTGATGTATTCGATTTCTCCGTTTTCGCTGAGCAGTACGGAAACGATCTTAGAGTGTACCTTATAATTCTGCATGCCGTAGATGATCGTGCAGCCCGCCTCCTGCAAAATCCCCGCGTAATACATATTGTTTTCCTCGTCGAAACGGGCGCATAGCTCGATGACGACGGTCACTTCCTTGCCGTTTTCGCTGGCGCGCTTCAGTGCCTCTACGATCCGCGAATGATTGTCGAGCCGATAAATGGTAATCTTGATCGCCGCGATGCGGGGGTCGTCCGCGCACTCGTTGAGCAATCGGATAAGCGGCTCCATCGAATCGAAGGGGTACGCGAGAAACACGTCCCTTTCTCGCACCCGTTTGACGAGCTTGACGGGCGGAAGCAGGTCGGCGGCGACGCGCCCCCTGAAAGGCGGATATTTGAGGACGGCCAGCTTTTCCTCGGGAAAATACTTGCCCAGGGAAAACAAAAATTTATAATCGAGATAATGCTCTGCCTTAAAGCAGTAGGATTTTTTCAAATCGAGATTTTTCAGCACGAAAGCGCGGATCGTATCGCTGTTTTTATCCGTTTCCACCCGCACGGCGTCCAGCGTCGAACGAAGCTCCACCTTTCGTTTCATGTACTTGGAGAAATCGAAGTCGTGTTCGAGGTCGGCGTCGTCCACGTTGGTGTCGAAATCGGCGTTGCGTGTCACGCGGATCAGCGCCTTCCCCTTCACCGTATAGCCCGGAAACGCATGGTACCCGAATTCGGACACCAGATCCTCCACCGCGATCAGATTGATCTTTTTTCCGCCCTCTATGCGATACAACCGTTCGGCGGCGGGCGGAATCGCCATTACCCCGAACATATCCCTGCCCTCCCGCTCCAGCTCGAACATCATATAAAGATGGGTGTTTTCAAAGCGGATCATCGGGTGCTTCGAGTCGAGCACCATAGGCGAAAGCAAGGGCAGCACCGCCTCGAAAAAGTGCGCTTCGCAGCGCGTGCGCTGGCGCACCGTCAATTCGGACGGCCGCAATATCCTCATGCCGTTTTTCGCAAGTTCCGCTTTTAGGCGGGAAAAAGCGACGGAACACTCCTGATACAGCTTTTTCGTCTCGGCCAAAATACCTTCTACCTGCTCCTGAGCGGTCAGCTCCGTCTTGTTCTCGCGGGCGACGGGGTCCAACTTGCTTTCGTTTAGAAGGCTGCCTACGCGGACCATAAAAAATTCGTCGAGGTTCGAGCAGAATATCGCTAAAAATTTACAGCGTTCCAGCAGCGGATTGGTGAGATCGCACGCCTGGTCGAGAACGCGGCGGTTAAATTGCAGCCAGGAATATTCCCTATTACAGTAGATACCTTTTACAAAGGCGGTTTCGCCCTCCTTCTTCGCCACGGTCATTCCTCCTTTTCCACGGTCTTTTTCTCCGCGGACGCCGCGGACTTTTTATTGCTTTTCTTTTCCTCCGCGACGGCTTTTTTATCGGTTTTTATTTTCTCTTCCCCTTGCGTCGGTGACTTTTTATTCTTTTTTTCTTCCGTAAGCATAAAATAATCAACTTCTCCGTGCTGACGTATTCCACGTATTGTGAGCA
>OGUO01000916.1_pt1 | contig 20842 bp, 32 predicted proteins | sample 1553641 | NCBI WGS metagenome assembly OGUO01 (sample SAMEA2579980, study PRJEB22360) | human gut metagenome | biome: human gut; feature: human-associated habitat; material: faeces | place: Denmark | collected 2008/2010 | reverse complement strand
GCTGCAATTCTCGGCAATCCCTCAATCAGTCCCGTTACAATAGCTACGATAATCTGCGGTACTGCCGCAATCAAAAGCGGGATTGCGTTAATAATTCCGTCTACCAGCGCTACCACAATCTCTGCGGCATTTTCCAAAATAAGCGGGATGCCCTCAATCAGCGCATTTATAATAGCTGTTATAATCTGCGGCAGCCTTTCGATAATCACGGGCAGCGCCTCTATAATTCCGTCCGCAAGCCCGGTTACAAGCTGTATAGCTGCATCAATCAGCATAGGCACATTGTTTACCAGCGTTTCCACGATTGTAAGCACTGCATCTATGACACTCGGTATCAGCTCCGGCAATGCCTGCCCCAGTCCCTCTGCCAGTCCTGCAATAATCTGTACCGCTCCCTCTGCTATATCTGGTATCAGCTCTACAATACCGTCAATCAGCGTTGTTACGATTTCTACGGCGCTCTCTGTCAGGGTAGGAATAGCTGTTATAATCCCGTCTACAAAAGACGTTATCATATCTACCCCAGCCTGCACGATTGTAGGCGCACTGTTTACTATGCCGTCTGCAAGCCCGGTTACAAGCTCCACGGCAAACGTGGTAATCTGTGGCAGCATATCAGAAAGTCCGCTTACCATATTTGCTAAAGCGTCCCCAAAACTCTGCGCCATTTTCCCCATATCCCCGCCTGCTGCGGCTGCTCCCTGCTGCAATTCATTTGCAAACTGGCTGAAAATCGGTAATGCCTGCTCTCCGATAGGCATAATAAAGCTGGTCTGCAATATCCTGCCTGCGCCCTGCATAGCCTCGCCGAATGTGTCATACTTAACGGCGTTAATCTGTCCCATTGCGTCCGTTGTCTTGCTTATCTGCCCCTCAACGTCCATAAGGGAAGTGCAGGCATCAGCGCCCATATCTTCCCACATAGTACCCATAAGCCCTACGCCTGCGGTATACTGTAGGCTTTCGTCGTCGCAATTCTTTAGCGCCTCGCTTATCTGGCTCATTGCCTCTTTTGCACTATCTCCCCCGGCTTGGAATTTTCCTACCATTTCGTCTGCGTTCAATCCCAGACTGGTAAGGTATTCGTTTGCCGTGCCGTCATTCATTCGTATATTAAACTCTTTGAAAGCGTCGCCCATTTTGTCAATGCTCCATACGCCCTCATTTGCCCCATTCTGGATAGAATTAAACATATCCTCTGCGCTTAATCCCGCCTGCGCATACTGGTTACTGTATTCATTGATAACGTCCAGCAAGTCCCCGTTCTGGTTAAGCCCCTGCTGCGCTCCCTGCGCAATCAAGTTATATGCCTCGTCGCCGGATATTCCGAATTGCTGCATCAGCTGCGTTGCAGCTCTTGTACTTTCCGCTACATCCATTTCAAACGTATCACGCAGGGTTAATGCGTTTGTCGTCATTTTTTCCAGCTCGTCCGCTCCCAAATCGCCCGCCTGCTGCTTGACTGTTGCCATAGACGCTGCTATATCTTCAAAGCCCTCGCCATAATTGCCGTTATAGATATTCTCCATAACTTGCTTATACTGGTCTGCCTCTTCTGTCGCCGTTCCAGTAGAGGCGCAAAAATCATTTAACGCCCCTTTCGCCTCGTCTGCTTGGCTTACCGTATATGCAAGTCCTGCTACTACTGCCGTGCCGATTGCTGCGGCTGGCTGCCGTACCTATGACGGTTACGCCTTTTGCCATTACACCGCCCAGCCCACCTAAAATACCGCCCAAACCAGAAAACTTGCCGCCTGCGCTTTCTGCCTGCTGTCCGCTTTCCTCGATTTCCTTACCCATATCGTCTGCGGCTCTTCCGGCTTTTTCCATATCCGCAGCTGTCTTGTTAAGCTCCTGCTCTGTTTTTACAAGCGCTGTTTTCTGGTAATTTAACTGCGCCTCCAGCTTTTTGCTTTCCTCGCTATTTTGTCCTGTTGTTTTCCGGCATTTCTCTAATGCCGCCTCGGTTTCTTTTACTTTTTTTGCCTGCTCTGAATAAACCCTTTGTAATACTTCCTGCTTTGCTTTCAGAGCCTCTACGCTGTTTGCGTTGTCCTTATATTCAGCCGTTACAAGTTTCATTTCCGAATTAAGCACTTTAAGGGTGCTGTTAATTTCCTTGCAGGCTGCTTTATACTCTGCCTCGCCGTCAAAACTTAGGCGTGTTTTAATGTTTTGTGTCTTATCAGCCATAAATTACAGTCCCCCTAAAGCCTTGTCTATGTCGTCCATTTCCTCTGCGGCTGTCGGTTCTGCTGCCCGCTCTCGTCTGAAAATGTGCGGGTTATACTCTTTGTGGTACTTAAAAAGTGTTACAATCTGGTAAGGCGTTTTTCTCCACGCCTCACGCTCTTTGTACCCCAGCAGCCCGATTGCGATATATAAAAGCCGTGCAGTATTTAATTTTCCTGCACGGCTGCCATTTCCCCCGTTTCACTTTCTCCGCTTTCCTCTTCGTCTCCGTTTCCGTCTCCGGCTGTCCCAACGGCAAAAGATGCAAAGATAGCGTTCTGTACTTCTCGCATATTTCCTAAATGTATCATTCTGCCTACTTTTTCTTCTGTTAAAAGCTCTGCGTTTTCGTCCTCTTCTAACAGTCCCTCGTTAATCAGCATAGTAAGCAGCCACTTAGTATCCTTTACCCAGTCTGGGTTATTCTGGTTAAATACCTCTGGCAGCTTGTCATATCCCCCGCATTTTTCCTGCAATTCTTCCAGTGCATTAAGGGTAAAAAGCAATCTGTACTTTTTTCCTTTCAGTTCCACGGTATAACCGCCGTCATTCATTGCGCTCATTTCATAAAATTAAGGCGTAGCCCTGCGCTACGCCTTTCTCCTTTCCTCAATTATACTGTTGCCATTGTTTCTGCTGGCTCTGGTACTGTTGTAAACCATGTTGTAGCTGCTTTGTCTTTTTCCAGTCCTACAAAGTCAGCCTTCCACTTGCCGTCTTTCTTTCTCTTGTAGAAATTAGCGGTAATCTCTGGTGTATTGAATTTGATGCTTTCGCCCTTTGTTTCGTACTTTTCTCCCGGTACTTCAAACTTGCACTTAAGCAGCCAAATATAGCGGTACTTGCCCCCTGTCTTTGCCGCTCTAAACCCGATAGCTAAAAACGGCGGCTCGTCGTCTCCACCAGCCCATACAACCTTATTCTGGTCTACCGTTTGCCCCAGTACCTCTGCAATGGTTTCTGGTGTAAGGTCTTTAATACCTAACTTTAACGTGCCGTTTGTAAATTCCTTTACGCTTTCGCTTAATGCGTCGTCAGCATACAAGTCTGCTGTAGCTGTTTTTACGGATAAATCGGCACTCATAGCCTCTGCTAATTTCTTAGGCGCTGCGTAAGTTTCTGCGCCCTCTTCCTCTTCTGTGCAGACAGCATAGTAAAGGTCTTTTAATCCTAATGTCATTATTTTGTCACTCCTTTAACAGTTCGATTGTTATAGGTACTACCCAGTACCCTGTATCATTTTCTTTTGTTTCCGCATCTACGCTATTTATGTAAGCACCTGCTGCCGTCAGCACTTCCAGAGTTTTGTTTAGCTGCGCCTCAAAATCTCCCTTATGAAAAAGCGTAACCCTATACAATTCTCTGCCTGCTACTTCTTTATCGTCAGCGCTCGCCGCTGCTCCTTTCAGCAGCCTCAGAAATGTGTAGTAAGCCGTCGGCTTTTTCTTCCCGGTAAATACGCCTCTTTCCGCTGGCAGTCCTGCACTTTCTAAAATGCTCTGTAAGCTATCCATTTGTTTCACGCTCCCATATTTCCAGCTGTGCCTCTACTACTTTATCCTGTGCTTTCTCATTTGCTACAGTCATATAGGGGCGTGCCTGCTGGCTGCTTGTCCCATATTCCGCTACAAAGCCGATAGTTGCATAACGCACATTGCTTTTGTCCCCTTTTCGGTCGTTTCCGTGCTTTGCCCTGCCCTGCGGGTATACCTCTACGTATTTCTCTGTACTTCCACCTTTAACAGCAGTTGCTTTGATTGACTGTATAAAGCCTGCGGTTTCCTCAATCCCCATAGCCTTTGCCTCTGTCTGCTGTGCCTCTATCAGCACCGCAGCACCAGCCTTTAACATTTTAGGCACTGCCTCTACCGTTGCCTGCTCCCTATTTCCAAACGCCTCTATGACAGCCTCTAAGCCCACGGTATTAAATTCTCCCACGCTTAAGCCCCCTTTTCCTTATATCGCAAGTCCGTTAGCGTAAGCTCTACCGTGTCGTCGTCAATGTCATACGTCTTAAGCACAAAATAGGCTTTCCCACCCAGTTCTACAGTGTCCTCGCCCTCATAATCTGCCTTATGAACATCACATTTACGCTCTACCACTTTCCCCGTCTGCTGGCTCTTGAAATACTCGTTATAGCCTACTGATTTCATGTTGCAAAAAACAGTACGCCTACTTTCTTCGCCCTGCTCTGCAAAGCCATTACTGTTTACCCTTTTATCTGGCTCTGTCAGTTTTACAAGCGTTAATTCGTCAACCCATTCTGCCATTTTATCCCTTGCCCTCCTTATCTTTGGTGTCCATTTCGGACACTGCTCCTAAATATGCACTTCCGCAGTAACAATTCCCTAAATATGCAGCTCCACTCTTATAGTGCAAATCATCTATTCGTTTATCCAGTTTATCCATATTGTCATAAACTTCATGAAACGTATTATTTACTGCTTGCATATGGAGTATCTCTCTGCCCTTAATTTCATCCGCCAGTGATTTTAGGCTTGCAAGGCTAAACCACCTCATAGCAGTATCTCCATTAAGCAAATAAGGCTTTTATTTCCTGCTGTGTGATTTCTTGTAAATCACTTTCTGTCAATGCCTTAATGCCCTTTGTTGCTGTAAATTTTCCAGTTTTGCTGTCATATGCAAGCTCGGTTACTACGTTCCCAGTTCCGGCTGTACCTACAGATAAATCACCCAGCTGAATAAGCCCGGCTACCGCTGCATTGATAGCTTTTGTTACGTCTGCTGTCTTTGCGTATGTGGTCAAGGCATTTGCAATAGCGGCTGTAACTTCTGCTGTTTTTGCATAATCGGTTAAATCAACCTCCCAGTCTCCCACATTTTCCAGTTTTCCGTTAATAACCATATACTCACTGAAAAGATTCCCGGATGTTCCACCCTTGTTGGGTACCATGTAAATTTTCTTTTCTGCGTCTGGTGCTGACACGTTAATATCTGCTGTGCTGCTCACTGTCACACGACTTAAATGGTCTGCGCCTGCTACAGCAGTAGAAATGGCTTGTGCAATCTCTGTAGCTGTCATTCCGTCTGTAATTCCATATCCTGCAAGTGTGGTAGCTGCGTTTGCCTTTCCATTGATTAAATTTTTCAAATCTTCTGCCAAATGCTCAACTGCAACTTTATCCAGATGCCCCAGCGCACCAATTTCTGTTTTTTCTGTATATCTTTCTTTAATTTCGTTTACCAGAAAGGTAAGTGTATTTAATGTCACTCTCTTAATTGCCATTTTTACAACGCTCCTTTTTTAAATAAATTTTTAATATCCTCCTCATTTACTTCATCTACAGACACATCACCTGAATCTCCCCCGCCTGTTCCTGTATACTCACTAGAAAGGCTTAAATGTGTTTTTAAGCACTCGTAAGATTTCCAGAATTTTTCTGATTTATCTGAATATCCAAACTCTGATTTACAATAAAGTGTAATTGCACGGATAATTAAAGCGTCTTTTTCATCAATCTTTTTAACGCCAACATCCCGCAAATCCATTTTGCAAGCAGCTATACAGTCGTTAATTTCTTCTGTAATTTTTTCACTTGTGCTGCTGATACGCAGCGCCGCCCGCATCTTCTCTGTTAATGTTGTGGCATTTGCTGCCATATCCTGCACCCCGCTTTCTAAAATAAATCTAGGCTACGTTTCCATAGCCCAGATGCTTACTCTTTGATTTTTGCAACCTTTGCTCTTTCCAGAATTGTTGCACGTTCACGGCTTACGGTAAAAACTTCTCCCGGCTCTTTCACTTCGTTTAGTACCTTGTCTAAGTACATATCTGTTACCTCTACCGTAACCGTTCCGGCTGCCTGCGGTTCGTCGTCCTTTTCCGGCTCTTCCTGCTTGTTTTCCTCGGCATATTCTGCCGCCGCCTGCTCCGCTGCCTCTTTTTCCTCTTCTGTCAGCTCGCTTTCGTCTGGTATCTCTACCTCAACCTCTGCGCAACGTTCCGCAAGTTCTTTGATTGTCCCCTCTGTACTTACGCCCAGCTCTTCCGCAAGTTTCTGCAAATCTGCCTTCTTGCATTTTTCCAGCTCTTTAACATCTAAACGCCTTTTCATAAATATCCACCTTTCTTACGCACTTCTCCCCATGCAGATAGTAACAAGGCTGTTTTTATCAACTACCTTTCCGTCCGCAAGCATAATGCCCTTTGTTACTTTGTCGTCTGTGTCGTTGTCCTCGTATTTCTTTACGCCCATTGCATAGTTGGTGTTAAGTACATAGTCCTTAAAGTTAAAAAGGAACGCAAACGCTGTATTCTCTGCTACTCCGGCGCTGTATGTGGTCACATAATCGCAGCACACTACCTGTCTGCCCAGCAAAAAGCGCTCCGGCTTTCCTGCAATACCGTAGTTTACTCTGCCGATAGGCTGCCCGTTGCTGTCGGTCAGTCCGTAATACTGCATAAAAGTGTTTTTACTCATACACCATACTGCCCCGTTTTCGTATGCCTGCGGTAATGCTGCCTCTGCTGCAATTAAGTCCGCATATGCAGGTTTTAAACTGGTAAGTTTCTGCCCCTCTGCGGGTGTTTCGTTTAAAATTCCTTTCGGTTTTCCGTTTCCGTCGCCGCTGATAATCGCCTGCTCAAGTGCTTTTGTCATAGCCTCTACAATGTTGTTAATCAGCATAGCCTCAAAAGCACTGATTGCCATTGTGTCAACTTCCAGACTTACCGCAACTGCGCAGCGCAGCTTATGATATGCAAAAGTAATCATGCCGTCTTTTGTAGCGGTAGATTTCTGCTTGTCGCTGCCTTTTCCCTCTGCTACCCATGTTGCAGTAGGCTTAACCGTAGATACCGGGATAGCCACGCCGCCCTTGTATGCAGTTCTGGTTACAAGCGCCAAAATCATGCCCGTGCTTTCCAGTTTCTGCACAATCTGGTTCAGCACCGTTGTAGGGATTGTTGCGCCTACGTCCGTTGTGCTGCTTACGGCATCTGCTCTGTACTCTGCCGGAATAGCTGCGCCACGGCATACATAACGCATAAACGCCTTTCTGTATTCCATGCTGCCGTACTTGTCGCCGTCGTCCCCCTCTCCGGCTGCTCCGCTAAAATTTCTAAGCACTGTCGGCGTTGTTCCCTCGCCGCCCTGTCCGTCGTCAATCGGTTCTCCTGCCGCAATTCTGGCAAGCAGCTTATTTCTTCTCTCTGCCTGCTCTACAATCTGCGTGCGCTCTTCCTGCAAGTCTGTTACCTCTGTTTCCAGCGCTGTAATTTCCTCTGCGGTCAACTCTGCCGCTCTGGTGTTCAGCTCGTTTCTAATCTGGGCTAATCTTGCCTCAATTTCTTTTAATCTCATGGTTTCTGTTCTCCTTTTTTGTGTTATAAATTCGCTCTAATCTTTAGTAATGCTACCCGTCTGTTAAGCAACTCCTGCCGTTCTGCCTCATAACTCCTATGTGCAAAATTACGGGCGCTTATTTCAGTATCCCCGTTTGCTGGTATGCTCACTGCGGATACGTCATAAACCTTTTTAATTTTTAAAATTGTCCTTGTGCGTGTTACTCTGTCGTATGTTTCCTCTGCCACGGTAAACGCCCATGACATTTTAGTAATCATGCCTGCGTCAATATCCTGATATAACCCACGGGCTAAGTCTGTCTTTCCTAAATCAGCCGCCACTAAAAGCCCTTTATGGTCTGGCACTAAAATAAGCGTCTTATTTGACTGTCTGGCAAACACTCTGCCTGCATGGTCGTACTGCATAATAACATCACTCATGTCTGCGCCGTCCAGTGCGTGTGCGTCTATCCTTTCGTAAAACTTTGTCCCGTCCTCAAATTCATAAAGCAGATACGGCTTGTCAAAAGTTGTAGCATATCCCTCTACGTAATACTCTGTGTCTATTCTTTTTGCCGCTGCCTGCGCAGTCAATGGCGCTGCCAGCGCCCTATATTCCCGCTCTTTCTTAATCGGCATTGTTTACACCCTCTTTCTGTTTCCCGTCGTCTGGCGGCTCTTTCGGCTCGCCCTCTGTCGGTTCTTTTCCTTTTCCGTCGTCTGTACCCTGCTGCCCCGCCTGCGGTACTTGCTGTATGATAATCTTCGGCTCTTTGTCGCTGTTGTTCAGCTCGCTTACTTCCGTATATTCCTTTCGGATATAATACTTTTCCCCGCCCTCTACGTGTGGCATATTCCATATATCCATTACCCCGTTACGGTTCAGCAGCGCACGGTCAAAAAGCTGTGTGCTTACTTGCAGCTTTGTAGCGTTACTGGCATATTGCAGACGGTTTGCAGAAAAAGTAATAGCATTTCCGCACGCTATCTCTCTGTCTGAAAATGTCATGTTTGACATAACAAGGGAAAGCTGGATTGCAAACGGTTCTATCTTCCCCTCGTAATATGCGTTCCACGTTTCCTCGTCAAATTTGTTTTGCAGAATATCCATGTTAGTACCAAAATGCGTGCATACATTTTCTTGTATATTCTGCATCTGCAATGCGTTTGGCGTGTATGGTTTGCTTTCTACTTGTTTCAGCTCCGAAAACTTATTATCATAAATAATCATGCCGCTGTCATTGTCTGCGCTTAAATTATCCTCTGTAAAGCGCAGTCGCTCTTTCTTTATATCCTCTGGTTTTAACATATTTGCCACTTTTGCCAGAAAGCGGATATTTGCAGAATTTTTGACGGCATTTATAATGCCCTCATTCTGCGTATGTATCAGCTGCATAGTGGGCTTGAGCGTGCGGTTATCCTCTCCAAAAAGGTCGTCTGTATATTCAAAGTCGGTTATGATACCTACTTTTTCAAACTCAATCGCCCCATGCTCCCCATTTGCAAACAAATACCTCAAGTAAACCTGTCCTTTTACCTCTACCACCTCGCAGCGTTCCGCACGCAATGGATACCAACCGCATAGCCTGCCTATTTTGTCCTCGATAGGTACAATAAAAGCGGTATGCTCTACTGCTACGTAGGTCGCAAGCCGCTTAATAAACTTTGTAGTATCCATGAAATAGTTAGGCTTATGCTGTAATGTTTTTTCCAGATGCTTAAGGGCGCTACCCGTAATCTCCGGCTTTAATTTGCTGCAATGTGTGGCAAAATTATTTACTGCTGTCCTCGTCAAGTCCATTTCGTATACACCGCCGCTATAGCTGGTAAACGTAGGGCTGTACCCGTTCAGCATCTTAAAATAGCTGTCAATATATCGCAGCTCTTTCCCATGAAAAAGATAATCTAAGAATTTGATACCGTTCACTCTCCTTTCTATGCGGCGTTTTTCAGCAGCTCGCCGCACTCTTCCCAGTATTTCTGCCGTACCGTCATTGCATCAATAACAGATACGAAACCGTCAATGTGCGCCCGCTGCTCTATCTTAATCGGTCTAAATTTCCTTGTTTCCATATTGTGCTTAAGCGCTACGTTTAAAAAATGTGTCTTTAGTAAATTGTTGTCGGCAATCTTAAAATTGCCGTCCTTTATGATGCCCTCAAACTCACGGATAACTGGCGTAAGGTTTTCGCCTTGATATACGTCGTCCATGTGAAAGCCATAATTTGCCATATCGGTAATAAGGTACTGGGCGCTGTATCTGTCGTAGCCAATCTTAAGCGGGCGTATACCGTATACTTCCAACAGCATAGTAAACCAGCTGTAAACGTCGTGGTAATCTACGTAGTTCTCGCCGCTTAAAGTAATCAGCCCTTTTTTAACAAATATGTCGTAAGGCACGCCGTCCGTTGCCTGCAAGTGTTCTATTCTTCCCCGTGGCATAAAGAATTGAGTAAACGCATATAATTTGCCCTCTTTCTCAATTACCACGCTTGCTGCGGTTAAGTCTGTTGTCTGGCTTAAGTCAATACCGCCCACGGCGTAACAGTCCCTAAAGTCCTCTAAAGTCTTTTCAACTCCTGCACTGTCTACCGTTGTGTATTCCAGCCATGCAATAGAGCTGTTCTGCTTAATGTTGCAATACTTTGTCAAAAACTCTGCTTTCTTGCTTAAGCTACCCTCTGCTACGGCTATTTCATCAACAAAAAAGCTCTCTTTTACAGAAACGCCCATGTTAGGGTTAGCCTTTTTCAGCTCTTCTATATCGTTCCATTTCTCCACGTCGTCAATCATGTAAAGGAACGGTAAAAGCCTGCGCTCTTTGCTATTGCCTTTTAAAAAGCTGGTGCTGCGTTTCATCAGCTCGTCATAAATACTATCGTTGATATATCCGGCTGTGCTGATACTCAAAATCATAGGCTGGGTACGTGCGCCTAATGCAGATTTCATAACCTCATACTGCTTTAATCCTGCGTCCCCGCTCCATGCTGCCATTTCATCACATACCACCAGCTGCGGGTTAAAACCGTCTGATTTCTTGGCATTGAAAGCAATCGGTTTTACAAATGTGTTGCTTTCCTCAATGTAAATATCACTGCGGCGTTTTTTTGCCAGCTCTTCAAGCTCTGGCTCTGCCAGTACCATTTTATGAAAACCGTCATACACTAACGCCGCTTGGTCTAATTTTGGCGCTAAACAATAAATTTCCTGCCCGTACTCCGGCTCTAAAAATGCCATGTATGCAATTATCGCAGACGCAAATAAACTCTTGCCATTTTTTCTGCCGATAACTATAAAAATTTCTCGGAAAATACGTATTTTTTCCTTGTCTTGTACTCCAAAAATAACAGAAACTATAGCCTTTTGCCATAGTTCCAGTTTCAGTAAATCATTGCGTCCCTTGCTGTGGTGGCAAAAATTCTCAATAAATTTGATAGCCTTATTTGCAGCTTTCGCATTAAAAAAATACTCCTGCTTTTCCAGTGCGTCCACAATGATTTTATATATTTGTTTTATCCATTTTCCCGCTATAATTTCGCCGCTGGTAATCTTTGCGTGGTACTCATAGATATAGTTTCTGTATGGTATCACTCCGGGCTATTCTTCCCGCAGCGCCGCCAGTCTGCTTGCTTTCCTTTTTGCTGCTGGCACTAATTCTGTCAGCTGCTTAATGATTGCTGCATAGTTCTTGCTTAAGGCTATGTAAGTCTCTGCCTCTGGGCTTTTCTTTGTTCCCCACTGGTTTTGCCCGTTCTGGTATTCACTTGTCCAGCCCTCTTTTTCTATCATTGCCTGCAAGTCGTCCAGCTCAATACTCATAAAAGCAGCCTTTTCTATCAGCGGCGTTACCAACTTCTTTTTATTTTCGTCTAAGTCTTTGAAAATTCCCTTAAGTCTGGTCTTTTCTGCCTTTATCCTCTGTTCTTTTGTCTTTTCTTTCCTTGTTGCCATTCTTTTACCCCGCTTTCAGTTCCCCTGCCGCATACCACACCCCCTACACCACGCCTGCGCACGCCCGTAGGGTAATTTTAGGGTATCCCCCTCGGTATCTGTCCCCTTTAATTTCTTTTCTGCATAGGGGGGATTATACCGCCGTCTGCATCAAATCTATAACGCAGCCTCGGTGCGCTTTTATGATGCTCCTTGTTGTGGCAGTCTTGGCATAACGCCTCTAAGTTATCCCAGTTAAGCGTTATGTCTGTGTCATTGATATTGTCACGGTTAAGCCAGCGCTTATGATGTACTATCTTTGCAGGCTCTCCGCATCTCTCACAAATAAAGTCTTGTGACATTAAGTAAGCAGCTCTTGTATTCTCCCACGCTGCTGATAAATAAAAACTCTTAGCCCATTCTTTCACGCTGTCCCCTCTCTTTCTTTTAGTATCCCAGCGCCCTAAGTTTCATGCGCTGGGTGGAGGCTAAAGAATGAAAACAAAAAAAGAGTAGGTTACTGCTGCCGCCTCTGCGGTTAAGCTCTCGCCTACTCTTTCCATGCTACCATTATATCTCTTTTGTTTTTCCATGTAAATTTCATGTTTTTTTCATTCTTTTGTCATACTGCCTTTTCCCTGCTATCTTATCTTGTCCTCGTCCATTCCCCACAATAATACCGACAACTCGTTTATGATAGCTGTTATCCAGCGTCTTGGTGTGCTGTTTCCTGTGTCCAGTTCCTCTGCAATCTTTGCATAGTCCATGCCCTGCATAAAGTACATTTCAAACGCCTTATACTCTACCTCTCTGTCTGCCGCCTTTCTCCTGCGTTCTATCTCTTCTACCGCCTTGTCGATATGTGCCGTCATAATCAGAGTTTTAAAGCGGCTGCGTCTGATACTCTCTAAGTATGTACGCTGCTGCTCGTCTGTCATTCCTGCAAGTTCCAGCTGCTCCCCGTCGCTTATTGCGTTCTCAATGTGAAAAGCTGCGTCCCGATAGCATTTCATCAGCATAAAGGTGTTATGATACTTATTCTGCTTTCTGTCTTTCTCTTCCTGCTTTTTGTATTCTGCCACTGCTGCCCGTGCTGCTTTCTGTATCATTTCCTCAAAATCAGCCGCAGGCAATGCTACCCACTGCTCCCCCTCCGGCGCTCCTGCTGTTTCTTCATTCTCTGGCTTAATCTCTGTAGCCAGCCCTTTGATTTCTACCTCTTTTTCCTGCATCTAAATTGCCTGCCTTTCACTTTTAATTAAACGGCAGCTCGTCGTCTACGCCGTCTGGAATATTCATAAAGCCGTCGTTATAATCTGGCTGCTGCCCTGCTGCCGCTCTTGCCTCTGCCTTTGTTTCCCCAAAGCCTACGTTATTTGCCACTACCTCTGTGTAATATACTTTCTGTCCCGTTCTCTGGCTATCGTAGCTGCCCGTTTTAATCTTTCCTGTTACCTCTACCCTATTTCCTTTGCTTAGCCATTTGTCTACCCATTCCGCAGTACGTCCAAAGCATTTAATATTTATAAAATCTGTTTCCCGTCCGTCGTCTACTGCCAGTGTAAAGCGTGCAATAGCGGTGCTGTTTTCCTGCCCGCCATATCTAAGCTCTGGGTTTTTCGTCAATCTTCCAGAAAGTGATATGTTATTCATGCCCTTTTCCCCTTTCGTTAAGCTCTTTAAGTTGCTGCCAGATGCTTACAAGCAGCAATGCAATAATTGCAAGTAAAATATTACTCATTATCTTTTGCTCCTTTCTTGCATGGTGGAAACGGGCAGTTTTTGCAGTCTGGCTGTTCGCACACGCCGCCGTTTCTGTCTCTAAGCAATATATACGGCAATATCCATACTGGCGCTGTAATCACAATTACTGCTTTTGCCAGCCCTACCAGCAAATTTGCCGCCTGCTCTACCGCAGCCTCTCCAAATTCTTCTACTGCGTTTACTACTTCGTCCATAAAATCAAGCATTTGTCCTGCCCCTCTCTACCAGTTGTGCTGCATAGGTCATAGCGTCTACTGCGTCCTGCCTCTTTTGTATTCGTTCTGGCTGGTTAAGTCTAATGTGTTCTAAATTGTCTTGCTGCATAATTTCCACTATCTTTTCTGCCGCTCTCCTACTGTTTGTAATCAGTTTAAGTACGCTGCTACCGTTCAATGCGTTATTTTCATACACTCCATAATCGCATACTACTGGCTTTACTTCCCAGCTAAGAACATTTCCCTTAATCTCTAATGGCTGCATATAATCTGCTGCGTTCCGGCACACTGTCCCGGCTGCGTCCATTCCATTTCCCAGCGCACGCATAAAGTTTGCCATTACTCCCGTTAATGTCTCTGCTGCTCTCCCTATACTTTCCATGAAATCAGCTTTAGCAAGGGTTTTTATTGCCCTTGCTGCTGCTTTTCTCCTTTTCCTCTTGTCTATACTTGCTGGCGGGTTTACCCCGTACCGTTTTTTATAATTCTTTTTCCACTGTCTGTATTTCATGCTTTACCCTCACTCTGTTTTATAATCGTCAATGCTCATTTGTCCCGGAAGTTGCCCCCCCTCGGTGTCCGTTTCGGACACTTCGCTAAGCCAGCCTTTTTCTACTGCTATCTCCTTTTCACAAATTCCCAGAACGCAGTAACCCTCTGCAATAGCTGTGTGCGTTTCCTCTGTGTCCACGCAGGATATGTAAACCTCTTTCGTGTTTCCAGTGGCTCTGCCCTCTTCAAATTCTTGTATAACTGCAATCTCCCTGGCACTGTACTTCTCATACTTTAAAAGCAGATACGGTAGCACCCCTGCGCATACGGCTTTAAACGTCTGCTTTGAAACTCTAATATACTTCTTTGCTTTTGTGTCGCTTGGCAGATGCTCCATTTTTTCTGTGTCCGCTTTCTCCTGCAATTTCTTTTTTGTCTCTCGGTCTATTCTGTCCTGCTCTTCGTTATACCTCTGCTCGTCTGTCTTTTCTGCCTCTGCCTTGTTTATATACTGGTCGCACTTCTCACAAGTCCCGGTCTTTACGTTGCAATCCTTATAGCACTGGCATGAATAACACAATGATGTAATACTTTCTGGGTGCGGTGTCTCGTAGTCGTCCCCCGCTTTCTTCTCTGCTACCTTTGCCGCTATCTCCTTTGCCCTTACGCTGCCGTCTGCTGCCTGCTCCGCAATTTCCCTCTGTTCGTCCTCTGGCAGCTTTGATGCCTCATAAGCAGCCGTAATACCCATATTCCCATTTTTCAGCTGTTCTTTAATCTCCGGCGTGGCGTTTTTGTTGATGCTCTCCATTCTTGCTATGTTTGTGCTGCTCTCATTCAGCATAGCTGCCACTAAGTCCCGCATCTTGCCTTTAATCTCTAATCCGTCCTCTTCTTTTGCCCGGATAAGCGCCGATTTTGTTCGCTCTACTAATCTGGTCTTTTCGTAAGCTGTAAGAGGCTGCGTGTATCCGTTCCCTGCCAGTAATGACAGCTCATACATTGCCTCTGTCATATCCTTGTAACGGTACTTTACTCTCTCGTACTCCTTATGCCCCCGCTCCAAATTCATAATATTTGCAGCGTTTCTTCTATGCCCGTCCACTATCCGAAACTCGCCGTTTACTCTTGCAAGTACCGTAGGCTGCTCCTGCCCTACGTGCAAAAAGCTGTCTGCCAGCTCTTCTATGTTCTCTAAACTCTGGTGTGTGTTCTCTGGCGCAGCCTTAACCTCATAAGGACTTAAATAAATCTCTTCGTAATCTTCTACCCTGCCTGCTGCCGCAGCTCTGCTCTTTGCGTTCAAAATATCATTTAAGCCAAACTTTGCCTTTGCCATTTTCTTTACCTCGCTTTCCCCGTATACTCTGTGATAAATTTCTTGTATCCCTGCGCCGCTCCGCAGCACGGGCTATATTCATAAATCGGCTTTCGCATAAATGAGCTTTCCGCTACTTTCTTGGAATATCTAATAACGCCCAGTATTTTATACTTTCCATTCTGTGCCAGCCATTCTACGCCCGCTGCCTCTCCGTCCGTATTCTGGTAGGACGTTACCAGCACGCCGCCCAGATGCAGCCGCTCATTAAACACTTTTGCGTCCTCTATCTGCTCTGCCACAATGTCCAGCCCCTCTAATGCGTCCTCGTCAATCTTCACGGGTACTATAACCTCGTCCGTGATTGCCAGCGCATTTACCACGTTAAGCCCTATGTCTGGCGGGTTATCTATTATGCAGTAATCGTAGTAATTGCTTACCCCTGCCGTTCTCTCTGTCAGCCTTTTATATCTCTCTATCTGGTTTTCATTCTCTTCCCTCGTCAAATTCCATGCAGCCCCGAAAAGTGACAGATTAGCGGCTATAATGTCTATTCCCTCATACTCTGTATGTTGTATAATCTCCCCTGCTCTCTGCCATTCTCCACTAAGCAGCTTTGTTATCGGCGCTACGCTCTCTGCGTCATATCTTCCATACGCCCTGCTTGCATTTCCCTGCTTGTCGTTATCAATCAGCAGCACCTTAAACCCTCTGCGGTACAGTTCGTATGCCATATTTACCGCTGTAAAGGTCTTTGCTACGCCGCCCTTTAAGTTCAAAATGCTTATTGTTTTCATTCTTGCCCTCACTTCCTGCGCCCGCCTCTTAGCGCAATGTAATAGTTTTCTGCTCCTTTGTCAGTTCCTCTGTATGTAATAAATAGCGTTCTATCAGCTCTGCCGCTTTCTGCCAGCCATAACATACCGCTGTATAATATCCCTGCTGCCGCAGATATTCTAACCAGCGGCGCTGATTTTCCGTTGTGGTATTCTTTCCAGCTTTAAGCTCAATGTAAAGCCCGTGATACCCTGCCCTTGCAGCTGGCAAAACAATATCCGGCACTCCTGCCTTTACCCCCTGCCTCTTAAGGGCTACCGCTGTCGCTCTGTCACGCTTGCCGCCGTTTGGTACGTGGTGCATATATTCCAGTTCCGGCATACGCCCCATGTTATACCCAGCCCAGCTAAACAGTGCCTCTTGATGCCCGCTTTCGTCGTCAAGCCTAAAATTTTTCATGCTTTCGCCTCTCTTCCCTATGCTGCCTAGATAACATTTTCCATTCGTCTTTATTAAGCTGTCTTTTGTAACACAAATAGCGTGCTGTCTGTCTTTCAAATATTTCCAGCTGCTCTGCTGCATCTGTCCCTTTCCCACCTGCTGCCACAATCATGCGTAGCGACGGGCTTATAATTCCTAATGCCCTATTTATTTTCCCGTTGCATATACATTTTGGTGTTTTCGGTCTACGCTTTATCATAAACTCTTTGTAAAATGGCTGCTTATTCTTTCTCATATTTTCGCCTCGCCCTCTTCTTAAACTCCACATACTTGTAAATTCGATACAGCAGCCCCGTGTTTCCGTTCTTTCTTGCCGCCTCTACTGCCAGCAGTTCTACTGTCTGCTCCTGCTCCGCTGTCTTTCCCGTCATCACGTCCCAACGGCAAATATCAAAATATTCGCACCGTAGGCAGCAATGGTAGCAGTCTTTCCCTCTCTGGAATAGCCAGTATTTAAGCCTCTCTATCATTTTCCGTTTTCTCCTTTCTGCTCCCGTTGTCTGTCCACTCGTCCTGCCGCCTCATTACGTCTGCTGCTATCCCAAACGCAAGCAGCAGCAATGCTACAAGCAGTAGAAAAACCATTACTATAAGTGCTGCCGCAATCAGCAATCCTTTTATTATCTGCATCTTATCCCCCCCTCTCCTCTAATTTGACTAACGTATATCTGAAATACCCATACCCGTAATAATCCGGGCTGTGTACGCCTTTGCTTACGCTGTCCTTGTCCACGTAATAGCCTTTTATCTCCCTCGGTTCTGCCTTAAACCATTGTCTATCTGTAATTACCTTTATTTCCGGCTCTGGTCTTACAAGGTTCTTGCTACAATTCCAACGCTTGCCCTGCAATGCCCCGTCCTCGTCTTTTCTGTGCTTATCTGTGTACTTGATAAAATAGCTTGCCAGTTTTGCATAGTTGCCGCTGTCGTCCAGAGGAAAAACCTTTATGCGGTTATGTCCCTCGTATGCCTTATACCAGCAGCGCTGCAAAATCTCTGTGTCAATTTTATTTATCACTAAATGATGATGCCTTGCGCCTCTCTCCCCTATCTCCATAACGTGTATGTACTTAAGCTCTAACCCTGCCTTTTTGTACTCTTTCCGGCACTCCCTTAAAAATACGTCTATGTCTTTGCGCATCTGCTCTTTTGTTCTATCCGGTTGCCCTTTCTTTCGGATATAGTCAAGCTCTAAATGGTAATCCCCATAACCAAAATTAGCGTTCATCAGTATTCTTAATTTTCTTTCCGCTTGTCTGGTGTTTACCTTTGCCTGTTGCTCCTTTGTTGGCTTAACTTTATCCCCTCTCTTTATCCCCGGCTTTTTATATCTGCTTGTAAAATACCTTTCTACCTCTATTGTTTTCCCTGCTCTGGTTATCCTCTCAACGTATGGCATACCCTTACCCCTTTTTCTCTATATCTGTCGGATAGTTAATACTTTTATCAAGTGGTAAAACGGGCTTGCTGCCCGTGGTTTTTCCTTGCTTTTCTGCCATACTTCGCTTATAATATTTGTAGGTTTAAAAGCTGTATAGCTTAGCCCCTATGGTATTCCCGTACCGTAGGGGCTTTTCCTTTTTATTCAATTTTTACCACCTTGCAGCCTGCGGCTAATTCGCTCATTGCGTAATCGTAGGCTCTTTGGTACGGCTCTTTGCAGCTGTACCCAGTGCAGCTATGTAAGCGGCTGCCTTTGCAAAATTTGCAGCTGTTCATTTTGGCGTAATCATTTGCCGCCTGCTCCCGCAGCTTGCCTATCTGTTTTCTTACCTCTTCCAGCCTCTCTGCGTTCACTACGGCAATACCCAGCCTGTCTGCCGTTTCTATCTCCCGGCGCATACCCTCGCTGATGCCATACTTGCCGCCTACAATCACAAAATCGCAGCCTTTCAGCAACGCTAAGCCTGCTGCCAGTCCTTGCGCCCGTTCCTGCGGCTTTCTCTCGTCTAAGCACTGCGTCATATATAAATGTGGTGTAATCGGTGCTAAACCCGTCTTAAGCGCCTGCCTTGTAAGTGCCTGCGCATATTCTATGTTTCTGTCCAGTTCTGCGCTGTCTCCTGCCCTATACGGGCTGCATACATATACTTTCATCATACCTTTTTACCCGCTTTCTGCTGTGCCTCTGCCCTCGCCTGCTCATTTCCTGCCAGATACGCAGCTAAGCACATAAGCTCGTCTGCTCCCTTTTCGTCCATAAAGTCGCAATCAATGCAGCATTTACAGTATCCCGTAATCTGTAAATATCTGTCGTATACTTCCTGCGGCGTTTGGCACTGCTTTAAACTACTTACCATGCCTGCAAGCCGCTGCACTGCCTTTATGCCTGCCTCGCCGCCTTTTCCATGTATCCCTACTGTAATTTCCCGCATTTTCGTTGTGCCGTCTGCTCCTAAAATTGTTTTACTCTTCATTCTGTACCTCACTTTCTTCTTTAAAGCCAGCTAAAAGCATTGTCATTGCGTCTATAGCTGTGTCAAAATGTTTCCCCAGCTCTGCCGCATCAAAAAGCCCCTGCTGTCTGTCTTTCCCGTTTCCTTTTATTACCTGCGCTTGCAGAATAGGCTTTAGCTGGCTAAGCCCTGCTATGCTATCCTCTAACTCTTCCTCACTCACGCAGATTTTTACATAACCTTTCCCGATATTCTCAACACTCATTTTTTACCTCTTCCTTTTTTATTGTGTGTACTGATACCTCGTAGGCTGTACGTGTCTCTGTCACTCTCTCCGCTACCACGCCGTCTGCGTAAATTTCCTCTATCAGTTTTTCGTATTCCCTACTCTGCAATCTCCCCAGCAGCTTTACTGTATCCCCCGGCAGCCAGTTTGCTACCTCGTCCGCTGTCTCATTCCAACAGATGCACGGTATAAGGCTGCTGCACTTCGTAAGCTGATTTTTTACTTTTACAAAAATGTCAGAAATGTGCTTTCCTCTCGGTGTCTCTCTGTATGTAGGCTTATATACAATCTCGCCCACTAATACTATGTCGTTCTGTTGTTCTGCCTTTGGACTTAATGCCACAAAATCAGCCAGTACAAAAACCAGCTGCCGCCCTGTCGAAAATTCTTTAAGTGTCTGCATCTTCCCATAGAGTAAAAGCCTGCTGCCTGCCGGATACTCTCGCAATACGTCAAACTCTACGCCCTGCGTCGATTTATGCGGCGTATTCCACGCAAACGCTACTACCAGCGTGTCCGTTATCCCGCTCGGTCTTTCTACTTCAATCAACCCCAGATAGCCCTTAAACCGCAGCCCGCATATATCCTCTACCGCTTTCAGCTCCTTTACGTCTCCTGCCAGTCCTACTACGTTCTTTTCACTGCTGCCCGCTGTCAGCTGCTCTAAAATTTCCGTGTTAAGGTCTTTTAAAAAGTTCGGCATAATTTCCTTTTTATCCTGCCTTTTGCTCATGCCTTACGCCCTCTCTTTCTCTTCCATAGCTTTGTAGTGCCTCTGTCGCTCTTTTATAGCACTCTACGTCTTTTTCTTCTTTTACCTTGCATACGCATTTCCCCCGCTGCTCCCCGGTATACTCCCAGATTTCTATAAGCCCGTCGTCATATATGCTAAATCTGCTGTGCATACGCAAGCTATGCTTTTTCTGTAGCGGTCTGTATACTCGGTAAAACTCTTTTACTGCCTCTCTATATTCGTCCATGTGCAACCCTTTACTTTTCCGGCATCTGGTATACCTTCGGTATATCCGTTGCCATAGCCGGCGTAGGCGTGCTGCCTCTGATAAGCCCCATGCTACCCGCTGCATATAAATAGCTGCTGCATACTTTCTCTATCTCGTCCAGTACCTCTATACAGCGCTCTTTACTCTCATACTCTGCAATTTCTTCTAAGCAGCCGTCAGCAATGCAAATAGTGTGGTGTGCTGCTGCCTCTTTCCCTCTTTTGCAGTCATGTTTTTCTTCGTACTGCAAGCAATTAAAGCAAATGCCGAAAGCATACAGCTTTTCTCTGTTCTGGCTGCGTATGTATACGTTACTCATTCTCTGCCTCTCTTTCCCCGGTTTCGTCCGGCTCTTTGTGTTCTTCATATCCCTCTAAGTATCCGGCACAAACTATATCAAACTCTTTACCGTCCCTGCCGTCGTTCCTTATCTCGATTTTTCCGTAATATGCGTAAATACAGCAGCCGTCATAATCAAATACTCTTATGCTGCCCTCTGTCGCCTGCTCCGGCACTTCAATTACCAGAGGCTCTGCCTGCTGCGTGTTATCGTCGTTCTTATGCCCCTGCTGTGGTTCTTGGCTGGTAAGCAGTACAAATAATGCAGTAGCTGTTACTCCGGCTG
>OGUO01000904.1_pt1 | contig 21088 bp, 25 predicted proteins | sample 1553641 | NCBI WGS metagenome assembly OGUO01 (sample SAMEA2579980, study PRJEB22360) | human gut metagenome | biome: human gut; feature: human-associated habitat; material: faeces | place: Denmark | collected 2008/2010 | reverse complement strand
CATCCATACTTGTATCAGATGCCGCCGTGTCAACTGAAGACTGTGAAACCGACATATCTGAGCCTATATCAACGAAGTTCTCCTCCACCTGCATTCCTGCAGACTCCATAAGATCTGTGAGCTGTGCATAGAAGTTTCTCACTGTGAACTTATCCGCATTCAACAGATTGAGAAGCTTTGCCACATAGTTGCAATCCTCACTGTCATCATAAATAACGCTCGTCAGCAAGTCCTTTGCGAACATCCTGAATTCGGCATTGATATTGGCTTCTGACTCAACTGGAACACATAACATTCCAACATCGTATGTAACCGGATTAACATATGTAAACTCCTTGTGAAGAACCACATATGATGCCGGTATTCCATGATCACGTAAATTAACTATACCAGAAGCTACCCCTCTGATTATCCCCAATATCTTCTCAGCATTTACCGTATTCGAAAGGAGTGCGTCAACCGTTGTCCTGCCTGTAACGTTATATGTAAGATAATCGTTCTCATCATCCTCTTCATAAATGATATCAATGAGCTCAGGAATCCGGTTCTCCTCCAGATAATCCAATAACTCCTCGTCAAACTCACAATCATCATTCAGAATATATGACAAATATTTCTCAGAGCCGATATTTCTTACCTTGAAACTTATTTTCCTCATCAAATATTCCTCCTATCGCACCTCCATAAGCGCATAACTAGATGCATAAAAACCCAAAAGGGTACATACTCCTTTATTATATATAAAAAGTCTATATATCGCAAGCAGTTTATACCCTTTTAGATAATTTTCGCTATATAATTTTGTCTATATTTTTTTACTCTGAATCAGTGCTTTCATCGGAGCCATCTTCTGATCCATCACCCTCTGCAGCTTCCTTTTCCGCCTTGGCTGCATCAGCCTTTTCTATGTCAGCAAGATGTCCCTCGTATGTCTTATTAAAGATACATGCTCCCTGGCTCTCATCTGATGTCAGGTAGTAGTAGTAATCATGCTTAACCGCATTCAGGACACCCTCTATGGATGCCTCGCCCGGATTACATATAGGGCCGACAGGAAGTCCTGTGTACTTGTAGGTATTGTACGGTGAATCAACCTCCAGATCATCATATGACAGTTCTGCCTGATTGTACTGACCGTCAGTCACAACATAGAGAACAGATGGATCTACCTGAAGAGGCATGTCATCATTCAATCTGTTGATAAATACTCCCGCAACCATCGCTCTGTCTGAATCCAGCTTACACTCCTTCTCAACTATGGAAGCCATGGTGAGAACCTCAAAATCTGTATATCCAAGCTCCTCTGCCTTCTTCTCAATCATTGAAACAAGAGCTTCATAATTCTGCTCTCCATATATACCTTTCTCTCTTATTCCAAGAAAATTAATGTTAGGTCCGTTCATTACAAGTATCTTCATATCAATCCTCCATTATGCCTATATTAACAGCTGAAACTATATCAGCATACATGTCTTCAAATCTTCTTCCATCAGTCTTAACTATAACATCAGCAACGTCCTTATAAAGCGCCTCCCTTGCTGTCATAAGACTTTCAATCTTTTCTCTTAAATTACCTCCTGCAAGAAGCGGTCTGCTTGTGTCCTTAGACAGACGCTTTACCAGTTCATCAACAGATGCTTCCAGATATACAACAATTCCAAGTTCCTTAAGAAGACTTCTGTTAACCGCTCTTACCGGCAGTCCTCCACCAACAGATATAACACAGTTATCACAGACCTGTGCAAGCTCTTTGATAGCCTGTGTCTCCATATCCCTGAATGTCTCTTCACCGGAATCCCTGAATATATCCTTAATAAGCTTGTTGTACTTATTCTCTATATACTCATCAGTATCAATGAATTCCATATTGTGGTTCCTGGTAATCCATTTTCCAAATGTTGTCTTGCCACTTCCCATAAATCCAATGAGAATAATATTATTATGTCCGTTATTCATCAATTCCAAGCTCCTTCTGAAGACACTTATACACCTCATCAGCCTCTTCCTTAGTAATCTTACAGTCATTCCAGAGCTCGTAAGCACTTACACCCTGATACAGAAGCATCTTAAGACCATTATAAGCATTCTTTCCCTGTGCCTTGATAAGCTTCATAAACTTAGTATTGGCCGGATTATATATAATATCAACACCAACTGCTGCCTTTTTGTAAAATGCTTCATCATCAATAACAACAGCTTCGTCATTCGGATGAAGTCCAACACTTGTTGTCTGGATAACAACATAATCTTCTCCCGGAATATCAGCATAATCAGCAATATTCATAGGAATAACCTTATCATTGTTAAAATGTGCATTAACAGCCTGTGCAATCGCCTCAGCCTTATCAACTGTTCTGTTCAGCAGATACACACACTGTGCATTCTTACTTGAACATAAGAATGTTATGGCTCTTGCTGCTCCTCCTGCTCCAAGAATAATAACCTTGGCATTCTCAAGTTCAATGCCTTCATCTTCAAGCTCCCTTGCAAGGCCAAGAATATCCGTGTTGTATCCTTTGAATCCTCCTTCAACCCTTACAAGCGTATTAACAGCTCCTATAGCCCTGGCAAGCGGATCAATATCAACAAGAGTATCAATAACCTCTGACTTGTGTGGAACTGTAACATTAAGTCCAAGAATATTAAGGCTGTATGCACCTTTAACAGCTGTCTTCACATCACCCTTCTCAACTTTAAATGTGGTATATACCATATCTTTTCCTGTTAACTGTGCAAGATTATTGTGAATTGCCGGTGACACAGAATGCCCTACCGGATTACCAATAAGTCCGCATACTCTGGTTGTTCCTTTTATGTCCATAACTTAAGCTCCTTTAAACAATTACTGATTTCTTCTTTTATAAAAAAATAATACAATCCATTCCAGTCTTCTCTTAAGAATAATCTGAATCTCTTCATGCTTATCAATAGGCTTCACAAGAATAGACATAATACCTGCTTTGTTAGCTCCCCATACATCTGTAAAAAGCTGGTCACCAACAAAAAATGTGTTGCCTTTATCAGTACCCATAATCTCCATAGCCTTAATATAATTAACGGGTGATGGCTTTCCTGCCTTGCTTACATATCTTGAACCACAGGCGTCTGCAAGCGGCTTGACCCTGTACTCCTTATTATTAGATATGATACATGTCTCAAAGCCAATAGTCCTTAATCTGTCAAACAAATCACTGCAACGCTTTGTAACAGGTGCTCCATGCTCAACAAGTGTGTTATCAATATCGAACACAATCCCTCTGTAGCCCTTGTCATAAAGTCCCTGATAATCAATGTCATAAGCTGAATCAATATATATATCAGGATAGAATCTCTTAAACATAACTTAAATGCTGCCTTTCTTTAATCTGCTTCTGATATATTACTTAAGAATCTTCTTAATCTCTTCCATAAATGAATCAACATCCTTAAACTCTCTGTACACAGAAGCAAATCTTACATAAGCAACCTCATCAACGTTCTTGAGCTTGCTCATAACGATTTCACCGATAGTCTTGGTAGAAATCTCTTTCTCGCCGATATTAAATATCTGTGTCTCTATCTCATCAACCATATTGTTAATCTGTGAGATAGAAACAGGTCTTTTATGGCATGATCTTACTATACCGGCTGTTATCTTCTCTCTGTCATAAGGTTCTCTGTTATTATCTTTCTTAATAACAATAAGTGGCATAGACTCAATCTTCTCATATGTAGTAAATCTCTTACCACATTCATCACACTGACGCCTTCTTCTTATTGAACTGTCATCAGTTGGTCTTGAATCAATTACCTTAGTGTTATCTTTACCACAAAACGGACACTTCACGCTATCTACCTCCGAATTAAATATATAAATTAATTATGAATAAGCCCGGCCAAAATGTCAATCCTTTTAATGTTGATAAGCTCAAAATGATAAACCAGAAAACAAATGTATTATTCAAGGAGGGATTATGGCTGGATACAAAGTTGAAATATGCGGAGTCAATACAAGTGACCTTCCTCTTCTTAAACCGGCTCAGTCAAAAGAGCTGCTTTCAAAGATAAAATCAGGAGATACACAAGCAAGAGAAACATTTATAAAAGGGAACTTAAGACTTGTATTAAGCATCGTCCAGCGTTTCAACCAGAGTGGAGAGAATCTTGATGACCTTTTCCAGATAGGCTGCATAGGCATGATAAAAGCAATTGATAACTTTGATATGTCTTTAAATGTTCAATTCTCAACATATGCTGTTCCCATGATAATCGGAGAAATCAAACGTTTTCTGCGTGATAACAGTACAATACGGGTAAGCCGTTCATTGAAAGATACCGCTTACAAGGCAATAACAACCCGTGAAAATCTTATGAAGAAGAATCTGAAAGAGCCTTCAATTACAGAAATAGCTGAAGAAATCGGCATATCCAAAGCAGATATAGTCATTGCTCTTGAAGCTGTGACACCTTCAATTTCACTGTATGAGCCAGTGTTTAACGACGGCGGTGATACACTCTATGTAATAGACCAGGTTAAAGATAAGAAAAACACAGAAGACCGCTGGGTCCGTAATATTGCACTTAAAGAAGCAATCAACCGTCTCTCCCCAAGAGAACGCCAGATAATAACACTTCGTTTCTTTGACTGCCGCACCCAGACAGAGGTTGCCAAAGACTTAGGAATATCACAAGCCCAGGTAAGCCGTCTGGAAAAATGTGCCCTTCGCGATATGAAAAGACACCTTTGTTAATCAGTGCAATATAATAATATAAGCACATAATAAGGTGTTCCTATGCGTCTATGTGAACTTAAAGGAAAAACAGTTATCAATGATACCGACTGCTGCATATTAGGATTCGTTATTGATATTGACTTTGACCCCGCATCCGGATGTATACTTGCAATTATTGTTCCAGGCCCGGCAAGATTATGTGGTTTTCTTGGCAGAGATTATGAATATGTTATTCCATTCAAATGTATCCGCACAATCGGTCCTGATATCATACTTGTAAGTATATGTCCTGATAAGGTTAAGCAAAAATGTATCTGACCAGTATTGAAAAACCATGCCTCATGCTATAAAATAATAATATATATATGTTTTACGGAGGCGGATAATCATGGATAAGAAATATGTAGCTTATGTCGGCAGCTATACACACGAAAGCAGTAAAGGAATCCATATATATGACTGTGATGTAGCTAAAGGAAGAATAACAGAACGTGGAGAGGTTGCAATTGATAATCCTTCTTTCATTACATTTTCACCTGATAAGAACTTCTTATACGCTATATGCGACCAGGGTGTTTCAGCATATGCAATATTAGCTGATGGCAATATTGAACTTATGAACGTAGCATCAATCAACGGAATGCGCGGATGTCATATATGTGTTACAAGTGATAACAGATTCCTTGTAGTATCTGGTTACCACGATGGCAAGATAACAGTTATGCATATCAATGCAGACGGCTCTGTTGGATTTATTGCAGATGAAATATTCCACAAGGGAATCGGCAGTGTTGCCGAAAGAAATTTTCGTCCACATATAAGCTGGAGTGCATTCACACCAGATGAGGAGCTCTTATGTGTATGTGATCCCGGAATCGACCAGATAAAGCTTTATGAATTCAACCATGTAACAGGCAAGTTAAAGTTATATGATATAATCCGTTCACAACAGGAATCTGCACCACGACAGATAGAATTCAGCCGTGACGGAAAGTATGCCTATGTTGTATGTGAGATGAAGAATTATATCAACGTGTACTCATATGATAAGAACTCAGACAGGAACCGTTTCGAACTTGTACAGAATATATTCACTGTAAGACGCGACCACAAGACTAACAGTGCTGCAGCTAATATAATATTTGACAGTACAGGAAAGCATCTGCTCTGCTCTAATGCAGGTGATAACACAGTTACAATATATAACGTTGACACTAAGACAGGAAAGCTTTCAAGTCTCAACTCTCTTCCAATCAGTGGAGACTATCCTAAATACATAAAGCTTTTCCCTGATGATAAGCACATAATGTCTATGAACAACGAAGGTAATTCTATAACAATATTTACTGTAAAGTATGACAGAGGTCTTATCATAATGAATGGTCCAGAGCTTAAGATTTCAAGGCCTAATAACATGATAATTAAAGAACTTAATTAAAAATGTGCATTATGACACATATTAAGAATGGCTGCCGTTTAATAACGACAGCCATTAATTTTTATGAATATTTCTCTTCGCAGTACTTACATCTGTAAACCTGCTTTTCCTCATCAGCAAGTACGAACACCTGCTTTAAGCCCTGCTCGATAGATGTGATACATCTTGGATTCTTACATTTGATAATATTAGTAACCTGCTTTGGAAGAGATAGTCTCTTCTTCTCTACTATTTCACCATTCTTAATAATATTTACAGTAATGTTATGGTCAACGAATCCTAAAACATCAAGATCAACAAGATCAAGACCACCTTCAATCTTAATAATGTCTTTCTTTCCCATCTTACCACTTCTTGCATTCTTAATAATAGCAACCTGACAGTCAAGCTTATCAAGTCCTAAGTAATTGTATATCATCATGGCCTTTCCTGCTTCAATATGGTCAAGAACAAAGCCTTCATTAAGTTCGCCTACATTTAACATAAATTTTCCTCCTTATGCATCCAGTGAATCAAGTACATGCGCTAATGATGGATTAACCACTGTATCAAGTCCAAGTAAAGTAAGTATAAGTGCCATTCTTACATATACACCAAACTGAACCTGCTTGAAATAAGCAGCTCTGTCATCATTGTCAACGTCAACAGATATTTCATTAACTCTTGGAAGCGGATGAAGAACATACATATCAGGCTTTCCAAGTGCCATCTTATCTTCATCAAGTATATAGAAGTCTTTCATTCTTAAATATTCATCTTCACTGAAGAATCTTTCTCTCTGTACTCTTGTCATATAGAGAATATCAAGCTCAGGCATAGCCTGTTCAAGATTCTCAACTTCTACGAAATCGCAGTTATTAGCCTTAAGCACATCATCCCTGATATAATCAGGAATTCTTAACTCCTTAGGCGATATAAGGACAAACTTTACATTCTTGTATCTAACTAATGAACTTATAAGTGAGTGAACTGTTCTTCCGAACTTAAGGTCACCACATAAACCGATAGTAAAGTTATCGAGTGAACCACGAAGCTCCCTTATTGTCATAAGATCAGTAAGTGTCTGTGTAGGATGCTGATGTCCACCATCACCTGCATTAATAATAGGGATGTGTGAATACTCGGAAGCTACCATCGGAGCACCTTCCTTTGGATGACGCATTGCACATATATCTGCATAACAAGAGATAACTCTTATAGTATCTGCAACACTTTCACCCTTTGACGCTGAGCTTGAAGAAGCCTCAGAAAAGCCTAATACCTGACCGCCAAGGTTAATCATGGCAGCCTCGAAGCTTAATCTTGTTCTAGTACTTGGCTCATAGAACAATGTGGCTATCTTCTTACCATCACATACATGACCATACTTTGATGGATCCTTTGAAATATCTCTTGCAAGGTCTAATAATCTTGCCAGTTCATCAACGCTTAAATCAAGCGGACTAAGTAAATGTCTCATAATAGAAAAGCCTCCGTGTGTATATTTAATTAAAATAATTACTCTGTTCTGCTGTATTTTTCTGACTGAACCTTAATAAGTTCTGCATCATTAAAATAATCAATCTTCATAGCAGCCTTGACATCATTAAGAGTGTCCTGTGCAACAGCATAAGCCGCTTCTGTACCTCTCTTAAGGATATTATATACTTCTGGAATATCCTTTTCATATTCATGTCTTCTTGCTCTGATTGGTTCAAGCTCCTTGTTGATAACATTAAGAAGGAACTTCTTAACCTTAACATCTCCAAGACCACCTCTTCTGTAATGATCCTTTAATTCATCAAGATTCTTATAATCAGGAAGGAATTCAGCAAAATCCTCATCACTGCTAAAAGCATCAAGGTAAGTAAATACTGTGTTACCCTCAACCTGTCCAGGATCAGATACCTGAATATGGTTAGGGTCTGTGTACATACTCATAACCTTCTTCTTAACTTCCTCTGGAGTGTCAGATAAGTAGATACAGTTTCCTAATGACTTGCTCATCTTAGCCTTACCATCAGTACCAGGAAGTCTTAAACATGCCTTATTATCTGGAAGAAGAATCTCAGGTTCAACAAGAGCCTCTCCGTATACAGAGTTAAACTTTCTTACAATCTCACGGCACTGCTCAATCATAGGCTCCTGATCTTCTCCTACAGGAACTGTAGTAGCCTTAAATGCAGTAATATCCGCAGCCTGGCTTATTGGGTAACAGAAAAATCCTACCGGAATACTTGCCTCGAAATTACGCATCTGGATCTCAGATTTAACTGTAGGGTTTCTCTGAAGTCTTGAAACTGTAACGAGGTTCATATAATAAAATGTAAGCTCTGTAAGCTGTGGAATCTGTGACTGAATAAATATATTAGACTTAACTGGATCAATACCAACTGAAAGATAATCGAGTGCAACCTCGATAATGTTCTGTCTTACTTTCTCTGGATTATCAGCATTATCTGTTAATGCCTGTGCATCCGCAATCATAATAAAAATCTTCTCATATTCACCTGAATTCTGTAATTCAACTCTTCGCTTTAAAGATCCAACATAATGACCTAAGTGAAGTCTTCCGGTTGGTCTGTCACCTGTTAATATAATCTTAGACATAAGCGCCACCTTTCCTCATCCCAAAATCGTAAAAATTATATCATACTTTTACGCAAATGGCAAAATAGTTTAATATAAATTGGCAGAATAACTGCAATTCCTGCAAGGAATGTAAGTCCCTCATTCCAGCACACTGCATCAAAGCCAAAATGTGGTATCAGAAGCACAGCAACAGCCGCCCTTCCAGCCATCTCAGCAAGTCCTGAGAGGATAGAATATTTGCCATAGCCCATACCCTGAACTGAATACCTTGCAGTAAATAAAAGTGCCAGTTCTGCATTAAACACACTTATGTATCTTATAAACTTCACAGTGTAACCGACAACAACTGTATCAGCTGCATTAACAAATATAAGTGCCATATATCTGCCGGTAAAGAAACATACTATCATCGTGATTACAGAATAGATAAGACCAATCTCTAAAGTTCTCTTAAATCCTTCACTGATACGGTCAAATCTCTTAGCTCCGAAATTCTGTCCAACAAATGATGAAAGAGCTGTTCCCAACGCATTTAACGGACACAGAATCAGATTCTTAATCTTATATCCGGATGTAAATCCGGCAATTGCGTCTTCTCCAAGTGCATTTACATAAAATTGCAGAATAATTGCACCAATTGCAGTAATAGAATACTGCAGTCCCATTGGCATGCACATTTTAATAATGTTCTTCATGTAATACGAATGGAACTTTCTTTCATCTGCATTAACTGGAAATAACAGTTTGTACTTCTTAAAGATATATACAGCACTAAGAACACCTGCAATTCCCTGTGAAAATATAGTAGCAACTGCAGCTCCGGCAACACCCCATTTCACAACAACAACCAGAAACAAATCAAGAAAAATATTAATAACAGTTGATACTGCCATAAACATTGTTGACTTTTTGCTGTCTCCAAATGCCATCAGAATCCCAAAACAGAAGTTATACAGAACCGTCAACGGAAGTCCTAAGAATATAATAACAAGATACACATGTGCATCCTTAAATATATTTTCAGGTGTCTTTAACCACGTTAAAAAGAGTCCACTCATAGACGCTGTGACTGCTGTCATAATGACAGCAATCGCAAGTGCAAAGTAGACTCCGTTAATAAAATATTTTCTTAAATCAGTATTCTTTCCTGCACCAAATGCCTGTGACACAGGAACACTTATTCCTATACATGAACCTATACAGAAATAACATACAATATACGTAAGAGAAGAAGTTGCACCAACTGCTGCCAGTGCCTTAGAGCTTAAGAACTGTCCAACAATTGCTGCATCTGCAATATTATAAAGCTGTTGCAGAAGTTGACCCAAAAGCACCGGTCCTGCAAATGATAATAAAATCCTTGTTATTGGTCCATTAGTCATCTTTGCATTGTCAAGCGTCTCTGTACTGCTCATAAGCTTCTTCGTCTCCTGTAAATAATTAAGCTATATTCCAGACTTCTTATTGTGTCTTATTCTGGCAATAACTCTTGAAATTCCCATAATAATAAGAGTTCCTATAACAGCCCCGCAGCCATCAATAAGCACATCTGTTACTCTTCCACTTCTTCCCGGCACAAAGAGCTGATGAAATTCATCTGTCGCCGCATATAATATTGCTATAAATGCTGATATAGCAACATATCTTATATTAATTACCACTGCTGTAACCACACCTAATACAAGTCCTGCAAGCAGCGCATACTCCATTGCATGTGCGGTCTTTCTTACCGGATAGTCAATTGTCTGTGCCATATGAATCTGCTGTTCCTCACTCATATTATCAAATCCCGGAACAAAAATATGACACACAGCCATTCCAGCCTTAATACTCTGGTTTTCTGATTCTTCTCCCGGTCTTGCCGAAAAAGAAAATATAACAACCATCCATGTAACCGCAAGTATTGCAAATATAATTCTACGGATATTATAATCTCCTAATCTAGCCATATATGATTAATCTCTGTATCCATGAGGATTATGACTCTGCCAGTTCCATACATCCCTGCACATATCCTCTAATGATTTCTTAGCAGTCCATCCTAATATATCATGTGCCTTAGATGCATCTGCCCATGAGTCTGGAATATCTCCAGGACGTCTGTCTCCAATCTTATAATTAACCTTAACCCCTGTAGCATTCTGGAATGCATTAACGATTTCAAGAACACTGTATGGAGTTCCTGTTCCAAGATTAAATATCTCAACACCCTTGTGAGTATCCGCATATTCAACAGCCTTAAGATGACCACATGCAAGGTCAACAACATGGATGTAGTCTCTTCTGCATGTTCCATCAGGAGTTGGATAATCTCCCCCGAATATAGTAAGCTGCTCTCTTACACCTGCAGCAACCTGTGATACATATGGCATAAGATTGTTAGGAATTCCCTGTGGATCTTCACCAATCTTTCCAGATTCATGTGCTCCGATAGGATTGAAATATCTGAGTAATATAACCGTAAGCTCAGGATCAGCCTGTGCACAGTCTGTAAGAATCTGCTCCATCATTGACTTAGTCCATCCGTATGGATTAGTACAGTCACCCTTATGCATTGTCTCATTATATGGTGGCTTCTGGTCTCCATATACAGTTGCTGAAGATGAGAATACAATCTTAGTAACTCCTGCTTCCTTCATACACTCAATAAGAGTAAGTGTTGTATCAATATTATTGCGGTAATACTTAGCTGGCAATCTTGTTGACTCACCTACAGCCTTAAGTCCTGCAAAATGTATAACGCAGTCTATATGATTTTCTGCAAAAATCTTCTGCATAGCTTCTTTATCTTTAACATCTGCTTCATAAGAAACTACCTTCTTGCCAGTAATCTCTTCAACTCTCTTTATCGATTCCGGACAACTGTTACTATAATCATCAACAATAACAACTTCATGTCCTGCATTAAGTAATTCAACTGCTGTATGTGAGCCAATATATCCTGCTCCACCTGCTAATAAAACAACCATTACATCCTCCTTGGTCTGAATACATAATCAAATTTCATTCCACATACTACCACAGTATTAGTCATATATCAACCATTATCAATCTTTTCTGCCGATAAACGACTCATATAATCTGTAGTCACTATTCACAATCAGTTCATCTGGAAATGCTGTATCTTCAATAACTTTATATGCCCTGTCAAAATCACATATGCTCTCTTTAATATGTGCATCACTTCCTATAGAAATACTGACGCCTAACTCCTTGCACAGATTAAGCATATGCACATCATTCTCGTAAGCTCCCTGTCTTGGTCCTGACGGATTAAGAGAAGTATTATTAAGTTCAAGAAGCACATGCTTCTCCTTAGCTGCTCTCACAAGACGCTCATAATCTACAGGGTATCTTGAATCATCAGGATGTCCTATAATATTGACATATGGATTGTCCATCGCCTTAATTAAAGCATTGGTATTCTGTTCAATACTTCCCGGCTTGATACATGGAATATGAAGACTTGCTATAACAACATCACAGCCTTTGAGCCCGTATTCCTTAAGATCAATATTACCATCATAATCCATGATATTGACCTCACAGCCCATATATATCTTCACTCCACATTTCTGTCTTGGAATAATTCCCATGTTAGAAAAATATAATGTGCCTGCACTTCCCGGCATCTTAGGTGCATGGTCTGTTATTGCAAGATGAGTAACTCCGATGCCTGCCGCATACGCCGCCATCTCATCTATAGTATTATACGCATGTCCGCTTACCAGTGTATGAGTATGTGTATCAATTGAATATTTCATAAATTCATCTTCCTTATATTACTGGTATTATCCATACTGACTAAAATTCAATATCAACTGTACCGTTAGCGTGCTTCATATAATCAAAAAGCTTAGGTGCTGTAAGAAGTGTAAGTGGATCTTTCTCTGTATCATCCTCTTCAAATATCTTAACAACCTCATCGATTTCTGAGTTAGAAAGAGAATTAATATACTCTCTCATCTCTACTATTGTCATATTAAATAATTCTTCTTTGCTCTTCATAACCTGATGTCTCCTTAATAAACTCTTCTAATCAATTCTTTTTCTAACTTATTACTCGGTGCGTCCTGTATAGATTACCTTACCCGTGTTCCATAACTCTGCTGTTCTTCTTGCAGCCTCAAGTCTTTCATCATCGTTCTTAAACTCAAAAGTTGCTGACTGACATCCACAATCCAGACATGTTACATAATAACCATGGTCCTCTTCTTCAAGTATAGATGGTCCGAAGCATCTCGGACAATCCTGTAAATCAATCATCTCGTAAATCTCCATGTTATACGTCCTCTCTTAATGTTTTTTATATTGGTTATTTTATGTATTATACCACTCCAGAAGATTCATCAAATCATTAATCTCCTCAGCAATCTGCTTACCATTATCAGTGTCCTTTACGAACACGCGCTGCTTTTCCACATAGACAACCTGCGACTCAGATTCAATATCTCTGTTGCTATTAATTGCCATGTTAATGCTCATAAATGGATGATGCTCTTTAATCTTCATTCCATGAGAATTATAGATAAGTGTATATCCGGCTATTCCTGTAGCGTCATGATATCCTTCGCAAAAACCGCCGTCTATAACAATCAGTTTTCCATTAGCCCTGACTGGATGCTGCCCTTCCTTCGTTCTGACAGGAGTATGACCATTAATAATATGTGCATTCTCATTGTAGAGATTAAACTCCCTTAAAATCATCTTGCAGATTCTCTCATGTTCATACTGGGCATAGTAATGATTCTTGTCTTCTTTAATCGCATTATTATAGTCAGCATTTTTCTCCTTGTCAAGGAATGTTCTTTCAAATGTTTTAATACACCTTCCCGTTACCGGCGATAATATATTGCTCCATAAAAACCACATAAAATCCACTGCGTCCGAATCACCAGTTCTTGCCTGTCTCACCATCGACTCGCAATAGTCAAGATACTCACGACCTGTATATGACTTACCATCCACAACAATTCCGTCAAACACCCCTTGTTCATCAAGTGGCACGCAGCCATGGAACAGAAGATTTCCATTATGAATCTTATAAATGTTTCCTTTGTCATATAGAAAATTAATATGCCTCTCAAGTACTGTGCTGTTAATGAAATCTGCTCTGAATCTTCCCATCAGGAACATTTCTTCCATAGTCAGCTCATAAGGATTATTCATGTCAATTGTTGGGAACTCAGTAGTGTTAAGAAAATATTCTTTATCGCCGATTCTTACAATGCCCTTATCCAGATCCATCTTGTCTAGCAGAAGTCTTCCTTCCATTCTATATTCTGGATGCCTCTTAATAAGCTGCCCCTCTAGCTTGAATAAAATTACAGAAATAGCCTTATATACTGCATCATCAACATTTTTATCTGAATACGTCTTAACTGCAAACTGCAGAAGGAACCTAAGGCTTATTCCATATCCATTCTCAAGTATTGACATAGTCTTGTATTTAATATTATTTCTGACGACAAGTGCCATGCACACCGGATTGCCGCAAAATGCTCCCATCCACAATATGTCATGATTGCCCCACTGTATATCAACACTGTGATGCTCCATCAACAGATCCAATATCTTATCCGCATGCGGTCCTCTGTCATATATATCGCCCAGTATATGAAGATGATCCACAGCCAGTCTCTTAATCAGGTCAGTCAGCGCAATAAGGAACTCATCACCATTGTGAAGACTGAGAATTGTTTCCATAATCTGTCTGTGGTAAACACTTCTGTTATCATCCTCATCCTTCTGTGCATGTATAAGCTCATCAATAATATATGCAAAATCCACTGGCATTGCCTTTCTCACCTTGGATCTTGTGTATTTAGACGACAGCAGCTTTGCAATCTGAATCAGCTGACCAAGTACATTTCTGTACCATTCATCAGTCACCTTATTTTCCTCCATAAGAATCGAAAGCTTCTCCCTTGGATAATATATAAGTGTACACAACTCCTGCTGTTCAAATACAGTAAGCTCATCTCCATACAGCATAGCTACCTTCTCTTTAATTACCCCGGAACAATTATTAATTATATGGTAAAATGCATCATATTCTCCATGGAGGTCACTCATAAAATGCTCTGTTCCCTTCGGCAGATTCATAATTGCATTCAGATTAATAAGCTCGCGGTAAACTGACTGCTTAGTGGGATATTTTTCTTTTAAAAGCTTTAGGTATTTATCGTATTCTTTCATGGGGCCTCCTTAATATTTCATATCTTCCATTTTATCTTAACAAATCTAATAATGTATACTCACCCTTAGGTACTTTCAGCTGAGCCCTCACAAATACAAGCCTTATAATTTGCTAATTTCATCAGTACCTCCTACCCCAATGTTAAAGCAATACTCTTCTTCAATTGCATATAAGCCTCATATGTCGGAGTTGTTCCCTCAAGGAAGCCACTCTGGTATGCATCACTCTTCTTGATATCATTTCTTTTCAGTATGTTTGAAAGGTTCTCTACTGTAATTCCATTTCGATTTCTGGTAATAAATATGCCATCATTACGTTCGTATTCATCTAATAATTCCGGATAATGTGTGGAGAAAATAAGGGTTCCACCATTTCTGTTCAGCTTACTGTCCATGAAAAAACGCATCAACGTTGTTACAATTTCTTTATTAAAATGATTTTCCACTTCATCCACCACAATATACCCACCGCTCTGTATAACTTCCTGTGCCAATGTAAAAATAATCATTCCTTTCACAGTGCCTGATGAAAGATAATTATTAAGTTCTATCGGATTATTAAGAATAATTTCCTCTTTGCCTCTGAATTGCAAATGAATTAATGTCTTATTGTCATTTTCATCAAAATGCAATTTTTCAATTGTCGGATCCAAAAATGTAATAACTTCAACAGGAATATCTTTTGAAAGTGGTAGAACACTCTCATTTGTATATTTGAGAAGATTCACTATTCGCATATGCTCTTTATTTTTTTTATTTCTCGCAATCATTATACTAACATCATCTGATAAAAAATCTTCCTGGCTACTTCTAATCATTACTGGTTCTTTTCCATCAAAATTAAGCATCGCCTTACGAGTAATTACTTCATCTATCGATTTTGTCCACAAAGACTCTGAACTAATGCTATACCTTATTCCTTCTGATTTATTCTTCTGAGCAATAATGATTGTTTCCAATTTACATATTTCTTCCATTTCTCTTGAATAAAAAAACATATTTAATTTAATCTGTCTTGAATCTCCCAATATATCTCGAGACTCAATATGATTGATTGGCTCATTATTGAGTATTTCCAAAGCTAGTAAAATAACTTTTAAGACAGATGTCTTTCCAGACGCATTAATGCCAATAAATCCAGTTGCAGAATTCATATAAATATTTGAAAATAACGGATACAGAATATTCTTTTGCTCTTCAGCCACTCTCTGCTGTGCATAAAATGATAAGTCTAATTTTTCTTTAAACAATGGTAATCCTTCCGCTGTAATACGAAGAAGTTTCATATCTACCTCCAAATTTATAAACAGATTAGCTGTTTTTATTTTTCATTTATGTATAGTATATCAGTGTTTTTTAATTTATCAACATGTTTTTCGTTTTTAATTTCACATTAAATTCAATTTCTTTTCTTCTTAGCCAGTTTTATCCAAAAAATCCAAATCTAAATCCGCAATATCAGCCACAAAACCATTATCCGTATCTGTAATATGAATATCTTTTTCAATAGATGCAAGTATCTGGGAATTTGAATGCAAAAAATCTATTGATGGTCTAAATAAATTATTAGCAAAATTAATAGAATCCGCTCCTGATAATATAATTGTGTCAACAACTTCACTAGCCATATAAACAATCTCCTTTAATCATATTTTACTATCTTTAAAATTATCATTTTATAGCATCCAAATACCCCATCAGCTTTTAAAATATCTTTATAACTTATATTGCTTCCATATTTCTTAAATAAATTCATATAACAGATTCCTATCCATTTAACTTTATTTATTATCAGCCTTTATTTTAAGCAGCGATTCTCTCCAGTCTTCTGGAAATCCCATGTATGATAATAATTGTTTCTCCTCGATTACTCTCATTCTAGGGCGAAATATATTAAGGGCATTACTAATTTCTAATATGCTATTAAGAACCCATAACGGAATATATCCATGTCCTTTTAAGTAGTGTGATATGCATGGATCAGAAACTCGACTGCTTATCTGACGCTGAATATCAGATATTAAATTAGTTATTAATTTATTAGAATCACGAAGATTTCTATTGAAATTAGTATATACTAAATAGTTTTCTTGCAGATGAGCCTGTGAGAAAGAATATATAATAACCATAATGCTGAAGTGCCTTTTTCGCTTCTCTTCTTTCAGCAGCAGTCAATATTTCAATTCCTCTGGAATTCAAAAGTGCTATCTGTTCATCATATGTCTTGAATACCTTATCCATAGAATCCCTCCAAAATAAAAAAGACTCCGGGCCCGAAGGACACCAGAGTACGTTCCATAATAATATATTCAATACATCAAAAAGTATTCCCTTGATGTATTAGAATAATAACATTACTAACTTCCAATGTCAACATCGATAATACAAATTATCTATTGTTATTATATATCATTCTAATGCATCATTCAAGAACATTTGTTCTATTTTTATGTACCTTAACTTATTTACATCGAGCTTCCGACGAGAGGATTTTTGGTGCATATTGATAAGAGCGATATCATATTCTCTTGTTGTAACTCCACTCATAGCCTCTCGTTTTAATTGAGATATAAGAGGAAATATATTCTATCAAGGTTATCTGCTCAAGAAGCTCATTCAAATTGCTCAATTTCAACAAGAGTGATTCTTTGGAGGTTTTAAAAAACTTATTCTCAACACATTCTAATCCCGCCCTGTCTAGTTTCACTCATATCACCACTTTCACTGATGTAGTGAAACATACTTTATCATACTTAATTAATGGTGCCTGACACCTTGTAATTTACTGCTCAGAAAACAAATCTTTCTACTTCTGTTTTTCGAGTTTCTTATTCAACCTACTTTTTTCACTCTCATATGCCATTTTTGTTCCAATATCATCGAGTGGTTCTTTTTCCAAATTCTTATAGTATTTAATCGTCATACCATAATACGGTTTTTCTAGAATATTTTTTTCAAGAATATCGATGCTTTCAGATATATTCTTACAACAAATGCTTAAGTGCCAGCTCACAAAAGGTCTACATTCCAATTCTATTTTTTCATAAAATTCTTCATTTTGTGCCCGAAATGTTTTTTCATCATCAGGTTCTGAAAAATCCAATTCATCATAATCAATCTCTTCTGATTCCTGATTATCCACTTCTTCTATTCTATCTAATTCATTCTGATAATCATAAATTCCCTTCTGTGATATATCATAATTTTTCATAAACTCAGAGAGCAAATATCTATCTGAAAGAATCGCATCTGCATATAAATCACATGCCTTTTGACTTTCTGCACTAGACAAATATTTTCTTATCCATTCAGGCATATTTTTTATGACATCTGATGGATAAATTGATTTCAGGTAATCTTCATCTGGATGATTAAGGGCATCATATGTCATTGATGAACTCTTAATACGAATTTGAATTTCAGATTGAATACTTTGATAATTTGTAAGAATACTTTTTAGTTCAATAATCTCCTGATCACTCAGAAATTCCTTATAATCATTAAATGTCTGTTTTAGGACAGGAATCAATTCTGGTAACTGTTGCCAGGTTATTTGAATAATATCTTTTGGTTTATCGTACTCTTCAATCTCCTCTATACCACCAGCAGCCACAAATTCATCATAAGCTTTCTTTTCTGCTCTCTGATGTGGTGTCTTTTTCATCATAATCTGCTTGTAGCTCTCATACTCCATTACAGCTGAATAATACTCCTGCAACTCAAACCACGCCAGCTTATTATGTCTATAATTTGCAGCCAATTCCACAACAAAAGAAACAAAAAAAGAACCTGCTGCTCCAGTTGTTAACGCAAATATAATATTATACCAAATGGAATTCTGTGGAACAGTTGTCATCACAATTCCAAGTATAGCAATTACAATTGCGAAAAAAATGGTACAGGCAATCAATGTTATTTGGGGATAAAAAGCAAATGCAAAAAAATGCTTTGCTTCTTTCATTCTATTTTTTAATCTCATATTTATGTTCCTATATTTTATTATTCAAAATAGTACAATAGTTTCAATTGATTTTCCTCTTGTTCTAATTATAACATATTTTTTATTGTCCACATCAGCTAGGTCAGACTTTTGCCGATGCATCCTCCGATTCGACGATTACATTGTTTATAAAAATTTTATGGTGCCTGACACCTTATATTTCCTGCTATTCCCAAAAATTTTAATGCATCAATCATGCATGAATCAGAAAGTGGAAATTTAGGAAGTTCCATTAAATTATATACTAAAGCACCATAACCACCTAAAACTAGCTTTGATGGATTTATTCCACCTGCGTCTAATATTACTTCCGATGAAAAAATCAAACTTTTTCTATATAAGTCAAAAATTTCTGAAGCAATACTCACATTATTCAAGCCTATCACTTCTGTATATTTTTCCTCTTTCCCTTTTATTCCGGTAATCTGTGAAAAACCTACAGCACTCAATATCATCAACTGTCTATAAGTTAAATCAGATGATATTTTTATTAATGTATCCGCCATTTCTCTACTGACATTTTTATCAAATGCAATATTGGCATACAGATTAGCAATATATGGTAATTTTCTTTCCTCGTACTCTTTTTGTGCAACAAGTAAAGTACCTTCCAAAATTTCTTCTGCCGTTGATCTATCATTAACCTGATTAAAAAAATGATCATCTCTCAATTTTTTATTATCTGCAAAATTATTTTCTATTTTTTCCTTTGCTAAATCCATTACATTAGTGATTCTTTTTTCTTCTTGTTTGGATAATAAACGATTGCTTATTTCATTTCCGGCCCAAGAAAAGATTCTTTCTACTATATTCCCAGTGACCGCTCTACCAATTGCACCTACTGGTCCCGCCACCGTACTTCCTATCACTGCTCCTACAGCCGCACCCGCTGCCGTACCACTCATCTCCGATATTGTATTTATTCGCTCTTCTTTCTTCATGCGCTTATACACTCCATTTTCCCCACACTATATATTAAAGTTTTACATTAGATGCAGACTCTTTATTATCATCTCTCGCATCAATTAATATAATATCTTCGCATGACACCAATTCCAGTTCATTTAATATTGCACATATTTTTTCATATTCTTTTTCTGAGAAAAACATTATCACCTTAATTGCTCGCCCTGTTTCTGAGGCTGCTTTATAAATTTCCACTTGTTTAGCCAAATTCTGTTTTAATTTCGAATTTGATGCCAGTTTAAACTCAACTAACGTAGAGTTTTTCTTCCCGTATGAAATTTTATAATCAACAGGCCCACGTCCATTATTAACTTCCCTATTAACGTCTAAATCCGATCCATACCAAACCAATCGATATATCACTTGCAAATCAGCTTCGCGTTTAATTGGTTTCCCTTTAGCGTAAAATAATTTATATCCATCCTGTTCTTCAATCACATGCTTCAGATAACCAACTCTTAGCTTTGCTTCATCATGTGCATCAGGAATTCTATGATAAAAGTCTGTTTTCTCATTCAATAATGAAACTAATTGAGATATTTGATTATTAAATAACATCTCTACTTCTTCTACTTTTTGTTTACTAATGGATGTAGCTTCGGCTTCATTATCTTCCTTATATTTCATGTAATAATCTATAAGTTCTGGATATTGTTTAATCAACCTAGTAGCAATATCATTTTTTTCTGTTTGGCTTAATTCTTTTTTCTTCTTATGCAAAATTTCTTGAAAATATGTCTCAAGTTCAAATCGTAATGCATCGTCAGAAATAGCCGGTGCAATTTCTTGCAAATTTCGAATCATGTCAATTCTATTTATAAAAGTATCATCTCTTGTAAGCATTTCCTTTGGTGTCAACAATACATAATCATCTGCATAGCATGGCAAATAATATTTCTGTGCTTTCCAAGAAGTAGTTTCCCAATTAAAGCATACTCTGTCTACTGAAAATTCTTTGCACTGTTCTGGTCTCAAATACATTTTAGCGAAATTCTGTGTATATTCTAATATGTATTTTTTGGCAAAATTAGTTGTAAAGTCACTAATTTTATCACGCCCCACTCTTGGACTTATTAGACAAAGTTTCTCCATATGGTGACCTTTTGTTATTTTTTCTTTACCAAAATTTTTAAATAATGAATTCAATCCCTCATATAAGCTGTTCGCAAAATCATTTCCCATTCCACAACCATCATTACCTGA
>OGUO01000893.1_pt1 | contig 21282 bp, 13 predicted proteins | sample 1553641 | NCBI WGS metagenome assembly OGUO01 (sample SAMEA2579980, study PRJEB22360) | human gut metagenome | biome: human gut; feature: human-associated habitat; material: faeces | place: Denmark | collected 2008/2010 | reverse complement strand
GTTGAAGAAATCGGGAAGATAGATTACGAACATCACGGCTACACGAAATGCGCCGATCCCGCCTGCCCCGGCGTTGCCCCCGCTTTTGACAAAGGCTCGCAGTATGCAAGCCACGAGTTTGACGGCGGGTGCACCGCAATATGCGTAACGTGCGGCAACCTCGGCAATCCCGACGCAAAGCATAATTTTACTTATCAGGTTGATGAAAGCGACGCAACTTACCATGTGAAAAAATGCGTTTGCGGCGAAGTTGAAAAGGACGAAAACGGCAACGTCGTAAAAGAAAAACACAGCGGCGGCGAACAAACTTGTCTGAGCGGCGCAAAGTGCGACGTTTGCGGACACGAATACATCGCCAAGAGAGGGCATAAGTTCGAGTTCAGGTCGTTCAGAAACAACGACGGCACTTATACGCATCTTGGATTCTGCAAATATTGCGGAATAGAAGAAGTGCCTTTAAGGCACTCTCCGACCGGCGGCGTGGCAACCTGTCAGGCGCGCGCGAAGTGCGATTACACACACAACGGCGACGTTTGCGGTTGCGAATACGGCGAATTCAAGGCGCACAACATGGTGGGCGGAGTTTGCACGGAATGCGCTTCCGACGAATATATTAAAGAAGTTGTTATCGACGTACCCGAGTATTGGGAAGGAATGGCATATCGCCCGATGTTTTATCCCAACGTCATAAAAGGGAACGTTATTCCCAAAGGGGATATTTTCTACAAAGCGTCCACTTATCTTGACGGCAACGACACGCTGTGCAACATAAAAGACAGCAACATAAAGTATATTACCAACAACAGCGTAATGTACTACGTATTCGCGCCGCACACAACCTGCAAATTCCCCGAAAACGTCGACGAAATCAACGTTTCGGTGACTCACGGCGAAGTCCTGAGTAAAAGCATAAGAGGAAGTGACGGCAGCCTGATTGTTTTAGTGTTCTTGCGCCTTGACCGCGCGGTACAGTCCATTGACGTCGGCGTTTCGCAACCGCTCGTCGGACATCTTCCCGAAACGCTGCAAATCACCGAGAAAAACGGATACGCTGTGACGATAAACAACGTTGAAGGGTTTTTGAAAGACGGCAGATTTTACGACGGTGTGTCTTATTACGCAAACGTTACGATAAAAGCGCCGGAAGGCAAAGTCTTTCCGATTTTGACTCCCGATTTCGAAAAATGGCTTTGCGTGAGCAATATTTCCGGCGGTAAATTCTTAAGTTTCGAGCAAAGCAATGATTATACGGAATTGACGGTCGTCATAAAAACGTTGGGCGCAACGGATTGTCTGCACGAAAACGTGACGATGAAAGAAGCGGGGAAACTCGCAACCTGCACGGAAGACGGCGTAATGGATAAGTATGCCTGCTCGGGTTGCGGAAAAGAGTTTTTCGACGCGGCCTGCACTAAGCCCTGGAGCAACTCGACGGCGAAGTTACCCCATAAGGGGCATAATCCCGGTTCCGAATACAAAACAGAAAAAGATAAGCATTACCGCGAATGTAAGACCTGCGGCGAGAAAACGGACGAAGCCCCGCACGACTTCGGCGCGCTTGTGGCGCAAACGAACCCCACCTGTATGCAAAAAGGCGTGAAGGCGCATTATGAATGTTCGGCGTGCAAAAAACTTGTCGACGCGGATAAGAACGAAACGACGCTTGAAGATATGATAATCCCCGTCAACCCCGACGGCGGACACAGTTTCGGCGCGTGGATAAACGAAGTTCCCGCAAGCAACACGGCAAACGGCGAAAAAGCCCACAAGGATTGTCTGATCTGTAACAAACACTTTGACGCAAACGACAAGGAAATATCCGCCTTTGACCTTATAATCGCCAAAATCGGAACGCATAAAGTAACCGTAAACGGCGAAAACAAAATCTATAACGAAGGCGAAAAAGTTACCGCGATTGCGGACGATCCGGCAGAAGGCAAAGTATTCAAAGGTTGGAAAGACGAAAGCGGAAACATCGTCAGCAACGATAAGGCTTATACCTTTACGGTAACGGGCGAAACAACTCTTACTGCCGTATATGACGATATGCCTTCGGGCGGTGGCGAAATCACCCCGTCTGCTAAAAATGACGGTCTTTCGGGCGGAGCAATTGCCGGCATTGTAACAGGTTCGGTAGCGGTCGCAGGGCTCGGCGGATTTTCGATAGTGTGGTTTGCGGTGAAGAAAAAAACGTTTGCGGATTTAATCGCCTCATTCAAGGGCGCTTTTAAGAAAAAATAATAAAACAACGGTTTTAAGTCGCGGATTTTCGGCGATGCAGATTTTCGGCGATTTGGAATATATTACTTAAAATTAAAAAGGAGTAAAACTATGAAAAGAAAGATGTTTCTCACAATTATGGCGTTGCTGCTGACGATTGTAATGCTCACCGCTTGCGGTAAGGGAGGAAAACATAATTATTCGGAAGAATATACCATAACTTTTGACAGCAAAGGCGGAAGCGCGGTACAACCCGTTAAGGCAAGCGCAGGCGCGGCGATCACGGCTCCTGCCGCTCCCACCAAAGACGGTTTTGTTTTTGCCGGTTGGTACGAAAGTGCGGACGGCGGAGTAACGCTTTCCGATGCGGAATTCAGTTTTGCATATATGCCTGCAAGAGTTTTCACGCTTTACGCAAAGTGGGCGACTGCCGACATCAAGGGCAAGACTTTCAATAAAGTTGACGCAACTATCGAGTGGGAGTCCGAAGCCGTCAAGCAAGCGCTCCTTACAGAAATGGAAATGACGGAGGAGCAGTTTATACAAACTCATAAGGTATCAAAAATTACGCTCGTTTTTGCGGTGGATAAAGATTCCGTGACGGTGACTTTTGATCAAAACCCGGGCGAAGAAGACGATAAAGGTAAAGGCATCGTAACGCTGTTGTACAGGATTAAAGGCTCTGCTATCGTGTTCTATGACAGCCAAGAAGATATGGAACAAGAAATCCCCGCCCACAATTTCGGATTGCTTGCCGGTTCGACGTTTGAGTTGTCCGCAGATAAAGCAACCATTATACAGAGCAATATCCAACCGGGAATGGGAACGATTAAATATAAGTATAGCGTTGCAGTAAAATAGACCTACAAAGGCGCGCCGGTTCTTCAAAAATGGCAAAAACGGCAAAAACCTGCCTATAAGTCGATTATCGGCGTAAACGGCAGGGTAGAGAATAATTTTGCAACACTTAAAAACACAAAGCACAATTTTTTGAATCGCAAATTTCAGCCGCGGTTTGAAAGAACAAAAAAGAAAAAGGAGACGCGAATATGGCTAAAAAAACAAAACTATTATCGTTGGTTTTCGGAATTACGATGTGCCTTGCGCTTATGCTCGGCATAGCAATGGCAAGCAATCTTGTCGCGCGGGCGGATGACGGCGAAAAAGTTACGATCGAAAACGTAGAAGTTTCTTTTAACAAAACGAAAATAGGCGACAAACTTGATGCGATGTTTAATTTCGAGGACGAAACGACAAAAACGCTCGTTGTTCCCGAAGGCGCAAACTATACGGCAAGAATTGAAATGATCTCTGCTTAGCCACAGGTGATTGCGTTCGAACTCGGTCTTGCATTGTGTTTTTGACTAATACGTCGTTGCGTTCGCGTGTTATACGTACAGTATTAGCGCGCTCACGCGCCTTGTCTTAGCCTAAAAACGCAAGGCAAGACTTGCCGACAACCAAAACGCCGATATTTTTGATGATTTTTGGCAAAGACGAACGCAGATGTACTTGCCGTACTTCAAGCGAGAATTTGACAAAAAGCGCATAAATTGCGGCGTTTTGGCGGGTTCAAACGCAATCGCCTGTGGCTAAACGAAGGCTGAATAAAATCCGTCCTGCGGCTTAATACAGCCCGAACAAAAACTTTGCCGGAATAGAAACGACGTCGAAAAAACTTTTCCGGGATAAAAACCCGGTTAAATTCGGATCTGTTCCCCGACAATAAATTTCTCAGGGGATAAAAAATACAGAAAAAGATCAGGAGGGTCAAGATGAAGAACAAGCAAATTACTCTCGTTTTGTTGGTAATGGTACTTTTGGCTTCGTTATTTACGGTTATCGCATGCGGACCGTCAAACGTCGAAGTAAAAGTTTCTATTATGAACAAAGAGCAACTGACGGCAAAATGGACGGAGGGTGACGCTGCGCGTCAACTTCAACCCGAAGTAACCGTCGACGGAAAAGTCTCCGACAAGGCTTACACCGTAACTTCCTCCGCGCCGAACGTAGTAGAAGTCGGCTCGGACAAAGTTACTCTTACGGCAAAAGGAGCAGGCAAAGCGGTTATCACGCTTGCCGCAGATGACGCTACCGACACAGTGGAAATTACCGTTACGCCGCGTCTTTCGGGCGTAACCGTTACCAACAAAGCGGCAATGTCTGAGGTCTGGACGGATTGGACAACGATTCGTACGGTTGAAGTGGCTTTCGCGCCCGCCGAACTTTATACGGCGGCAAACACGACCGCTACCGTAATGTGCAGTCCCGAAGGTCTTATAAAGGCTGAAGGCTATAAACTGACCGCTATGGGCGTAGGCACTGCCACCGTTACCGTTGCGGTAGGGGAAATCAAGGACACCTTCACGGTTGAAATCAAACGCCAAGAACCTGCGATTACGTTTGAAGAATTACCCGATTTCGAAGTAACCGAGGAAGGCGCAAAATATCTTGCTCTCGAAGGCTCTACCGTTAAACTTTCCGATTTATACAGCATAAAGGGAAGCGATAATCAAATAACCGTTGACGTCGAGGCAAGCGAAGGTCTTACCTATAACTCCGAAGAGAACACCGTAACCACGAAAAACAAAGGCACCTATACCGTTACGGTAAGCGCTACCGACAAAATTGACGAAAACTTAAAAGCAGAAAAGGTAATAACCTTCGACTTCTGCAGAAAACTTACTTTCTGGACGGACACGAGATGGACCGCCGACGAACTTAAAGCCGACGAAGAACAATCAATAGTTACCACGGGCGACGGCTATCAGATGCTTTCGTTCAACCTTAACCCGAGCAAGTATTATTACGCGGAAGCAACTTATACCGGCGTCGGCGGCGCATGGCTCGGTATGGCTCACTTCAAAACCGAAACCCTTCAGAACGAAGCAGGCGAAGATTATCTTAAAGAAAACCACAAACGCGTTCTTATCCACGCGGTAAACACCTGGTCTTACGACTATCAGAGTATCGATTACGACACTCTTCTTAAAAACGGCGACAAGAGCGGTTGGCAGATGCTCGGCAGCGAATGGGATGATATTGCTTACGGCGCGAACTATTTGTTCCATCATTATAAATTGAACGAATATCGTAACCTTACGCCTTCTGCGGATAACTCCGTTCAGAAGTTTGCCGTTCTCCGTATGGGCGACTTCTTTATGTTCTTCATGAACGATCAATACGTAAACACGGTTAACCTTCGCTTCTACGCGGAAGGCGACACCCGTCCCGGTTTATTCGTCTGCGCGAACGGCAACCCCGGTAATATCGGCGTAGTAAGAAACATTAACTTCTTTGACGGACAGGAAGCCGTTACGGAAAAATACAACGCGCTTACCGACAACGGAGCAAAACTTATCGTTAACTACGTTCCCGACAGCTGGGCCAAAGGCTCTCAAAACATCAACAACGACCACTTCACTCCCGGTGAAACCACTGCCGAAAAGGGCATCAACTTTACAAGTACCGGTAAGAATTTGGGCTTTAACGACTCTATGATAGGTACCTATCAGTTATTCGACGGAAACTTCTCGTTCAGTTGGGTTTATAAACAGACCGACAATATAAGTGTAGGCAACACGGGTGATTGTTGGCCTCGTATGGCTTTAGAAGTCCGTAGTTATAAATGGGATGCCGAAAGAACGGTTTTCGGCGCGCAGTACGGCGGAACGGGCGGTTCGAGATGGCTACTCAACACTCCGAACGCTCCGGAAGCGGAAAAATGGTGTGAAGGTCAGCACGGTTTTGACGTAACAAAAGCGCTTAAATTCACGATTACTCGCGAACTTACCGATACAGCTTCTAAATATACCATGACTATCTCGATGGTTGACGATCCCACCGTTACGATGACGCGTACGATAGAAGTAGATGCTTCGAAAGACATCAGATGGGATAAAGCCGTTATCCTGCACTGGAAGACCTCCGGTGTTAACGGCGAATTCAGCAACGTTATGTGGAAGAGCCACAGCGGACAAGGAAACTGGGTAGATTAATTTATACTTTGTTCTATATCGCTGTTTTTCTATTCTGAACTTTACGGCAAGCGTCGCTTCCTCTCCGGAGGAAGCGGCGTAAGCCGTATATATTTTGCTAAGTACATTAAAATTTAAGACGATAAACCCAAAAATCGTTTTATAAATCACAAAAAAGCCTCTGTTATCGGAAAAAGAGGCTTGAAAACGGTCGTTTTATAAAGGTTCGGGCTAAAAACCTTACCTGAAAGACGATTAAAAATAACCGATAAAAAATAAATTCGCAAAAAATTCTTAAAAACCGCAAAAATTGCGCGGTTACGATATAAAAAATAAAGGAGCAACCGTATGAAAGCAAAAACAAGACTGTTAGCCTTGTCGTTGGCGTTTTTAATGGTTTTCGGCACGTTGGCTTTATCTGCGTGCAACGAACAAGCCGGCGGCGACAAGAAAAGTTACGACGTTACTTATAACCTGAATTACGACGGCGCCGACAAACGCGTTTACCCCGTACAGTCGGGTACCAACGCGCCCGAATGGAAAGCAACGAGGGAAGGGTATCGTATCGACTACTGGGCAACCGACAGCGCCGGCAAAAACAAATACGATTTTTCGGACAAAGTATATAAAGATTTGTCTTTGTACGCCGTATGGAAAGTCAAATCCGGCGTTACGACCGTAACCTTCGACTTCGGTTACGCGGGCGCGACGAATAAAGTTATAGAAGTCGAAAAAGGCAGTACGATAGCCGAAAAATACAAACCGCAACACAAACGCTTCGGTATGGAACTCGTCGGCTGGTACGCCGATAAAGACTTTACCGAAGAATTCAAGTTCGGAAAGTCCGCCGTGAAAGAAAATATGGTTCTTCACGCGAAGTATAGCTACACCATGAATATTCCTCGTAACGCGGACGGAAGCATAAAATACGAAAATACCCGCGTTTACATCTGGAACAGCGTTCAGCACGTATGCTCTTCCGAAGTTTTACAAAAACTCGCCGATGATTTCAACGCCGAACACAAAGGTAAAATAGTCGTTTCTACCGGCACGTCTTTACTTAATCAGGACGACGTATTTTTACGTATTCAGCAAACGCTCGAACAGATGCGTTGCTACACTACTTATTATCCCATAGCGGACATTTATTCTTTTGCAGGTTTAGACGTCAGTAACGACGATTATTACGAGGGCGCTACCAACGAATGTAAAAACAAGGGCGTTTTGTTGCAGGTACCCGTAGCGGCTTACGCGCCGTATTTCGTCTATAATAAAACCCTTATGTCAAGATATAACGGAAGTAATCCGTTACCTTCAAATTATTCCGAATTAAGCGCTCTTTTGAAAAAAGCCGCCAAAGGAGAGGCTTCAAACGCTTCATTTAAAAGCATAGTAACCACGACGCAATGGTCATACATGGAAGCGCCGAGTTTTACGGCTTTTGCTCAGAACGAAGCGGACTACTACAACTTCGCCGACGGCGTTTACCTTAATAAATGGTTACAGGAAGGCGTTATGCAACGCGCGACCGCCGCAATGACGACGACTTACGATTTGTTCGGCGCAAACGGCTTAAACAAGGGCGCCGCAATGAATTTGAACGGCGACGCTATCTACGATTACGTATCCAAACAAAACGCTCTTATGGGCATGCAAACGTGGGCAGGCGGCGAAGCGGCGATAGCGTCAAACTCTGAATTAGGGGTTTTGCCCATAAGCGGGTTGATGACCGATATTGACGGCGAAGCAAAAAATCGCGTTCCCGTACACACCTGGGGTATCGGTTTTTACAATAAGGCAACCAACGTGCTTGCGGATCCTTTAAAGATCTGCGCGGCGGCGGAATTTGCCAAATACGTTTCCGAAAACGCTTATAAGTTCGCCGAAAAAGGATTCGTTCCTTTGCATAAAAAAGCCATCAATAATCCCGAGTACGTAAATTCAAATAACCCTACGGTAAAAATCATCCGTAGCGCGTGCTTACCCGAAAACTATTACACTCTGGCGGGTTGCGCCAACATCAAACTTATAGTAAACAAAATTGCGGCGGAAGGAGTCATTATTCCGTTCCTGACCGACAATAACGCCACGCGCGAAATGGTTGAAAGCAAAACGAAAGAGTTGTACGCGCAAGTGGCGGGAATGGTTTCCTGAGGAGAAATACTATGAAAAAATTAACTTTAATTTTTGTTTGCATTGCTCTTTGTATTCCGGCGATAGGGCTTATTGCCTGCAACGGACCTAAGCAATCGGATAACCTTGCCGATAAAGGCAACTGGAAGGTAACTTCTCCCGATCAGACGATTTGCGCCGAACTTACTATGGATGCCTACGGAAAACTTACGTACGGCGTAACCAAAAACGGCAAAACCGTAGTGGGAAAATCTTCTTTGGGCTTCGATATCGAAGAAGACGATCTGTCTATGACTATCGTTGACAACGTAAGTCAGAAAAAGGTACAGGGCGAATACGAAAACGTTTCCGGCAAGGTTAAAAAGGTTGTTTACGACGCCAACGAAACCACTATCACGCTAAAAGCGTGGGAGTTTTATCTTGACGTTATAATGCGCGTTTACGACGACGGTTACGCCTTCAGATACGTCGTAAGAAGAACCGACGGCGCAAGCGGCGTTATGACGGTAAAAAGCGAAGATACCACCTTTGCCGTTCCTCAGAACGCAACTATGTGGTCGCAGGAATACGTAACGAATTTCGGCGGTAAAAACTGCTTCTCGTACGAAACTTCTTATCAGGCGCGTACGGTATCGGAACTTACCGACGCGCAATATGTAGCCATGCCGTTACTTTATAACGTTCCCGATTCCGAGTATTATTCGCTTATAATGGAATCTCACCTGGTGGGAAGCGGTTTTTACGGATCGTTTTTAAAGATAAAAGACGGCGATAACGGTTCCGGCGTTCTGCAGACGGTACACACGCCCGCGGGTATAAAACTCGACGATAACAAGGTATCTTATCCGTTTAATTCGCCCTGGCGCGTAGGCATCGTCGGCGACATGGCTACGGTAAACACCTCGGAACTCGTAGAAAAAGTTTACGATAACGTCGAGTACTGGAAACCCGACGATTACGAAAGCCTTACCGCGGAAGAAAAAGAAACTTATACTTACGACTGGGTAGAACCCGGCGTATGCGCGTGGAGTTGGCTTATTTACGACGGCAAACGCCCGCAAAACGACTTTTCGCTTCACCGCGAATATCTTGCGCTTGCAAAAACGATGGGCTGGAAGTACGTTTTATTGGACGGCGGCTGGAACAGCGATACCTCCGACGCAACACTTGAAAAGTTCGTTAAAGAGGCAACAAAGGAAGGCGTGAAAGTTCTCGTCTGGTGCAACGCGCTTTCAGACTTCGGCAACGGAAACGTTGAAATATTGAAAGCAAAACTTACACGCTGGGCAAGCCTCGGCGTAGCCGGTATAAAAATAGACTTCTTCGACGGTCAGAACGCAACCGATCCTTCCCATCAGGGCGAAGATATCGACACTATAAAATGGTACGAAAGTATTTATCGGGAAACCGCTAAATTACGAATGGTTGTAAACTGCCACGGCTCCAACAAGCCCACGGGAGAACGCCGCGAGTATCCCAACGTCATTAACCGCGAAGCAGTTTACGGCAACGAGTTCAAACGTGTTTCCGCAGATGTAACGGTAAACGAAATGTTCGTCCGTAACGTTATAGGACCTACCGACTTTACCCCCGTGGCAAAACCGCTGAGCGACAATATTACCATGGCGCATCAGATGGCGCTTGCCGTGTTATTCGAATCCGGTATGCCCATGATGGGCGATTACTCCGCCACCTATAAAGATACGACCATCTATTCTTTCTATAAATCTATCCCGTCTTTGAAACAACAAACGGTGTTCCTCGGCGGTCAGCCCGATTTTTATTACTGCGCCGCCGTGCAAACCGAAAAATACTGGTTTGTAGGGGCAATCAACGCGTCCTTCGAGGACAGCGTAACGATAAACTTTTCTTTCCTCGACGAGGGCAGTTACAAGGCTGAAATATTTACCGACGCGGACGAAGCCGGTAAAAAGGTAAACAAAGAAACGGTTACGATAACCAAAAACGACGTAAAGACCTTCAAATTGTTCGCCAAAGGCGGCTTGGTTATACGCTTATCCAAATAAAAGGAGGATTAAATGATGAAGAAAAACGTTTTCAGAACAATAATTTGCTTTATTTTATGTATCGTGACGGCTGTCGCGTTTTGCGCCTGCTCGCCCAAAGAACAGGATAATTCCGATCCCGATAAAAACAAATGGTGGACGACCGAAGGCGAACTTGAAAAAGACGCGGACGGCAAAGTCGTATTCAAAAACGTGAGCGTAAAACTCGAAACGGTAGTAGCGGGCGACGATAAAGACGCTTTTAATATGCTCGTACAAAAGTTTAACCGCGAATACAACGGAAAAATCCGCGTAAACGTAACGAATACCGGGCAAGGCGAGTACGAACGCGACGTTGCCGCCAAAATTACGCAAAACAGCAACGCGCCCGACCTTATCATGTCGCACCAGAAGTCGCATAAAAACTTTGCCGATAACAAACTTATCCAGCCTTTGAACGAGGCAATGGAGAAAAGCGGTATAAAAATAGAAGCGAAGGATTACGCCGACGGACTTGCAAAATATATGTCGGCAGGTTACGACGATTATACTTTCAGCGTACCCGTTGACTGCCAGAGCCTCGTAGTTTTCTACAACAAAAAACTGCTTGCTTCGTTAAACATGCAACTTCCCACGAACAGAAAAGAACTTTTTGCGGTTTGCAAAGCCTTTAAGGACAAATACAACGGATCCGCCATCGCATGGGCTACGGGTGAAAACTATTTTACCAACTACGTATATCTCAGCGCGATACTTCAGAACGGCGCGTCGCTTTACGACGAAAATACTTATCTTGCCACCTGGTACGACGACGAAACGAATCGTAACGCTATAAGAAACGCAAGCGAATCTTTCCGTGAATTGTTCAAACTCGCTTACGCGACTTTTGCCGAAGGAAAATCCTCGGCGCTTACGGGCTTTATGGGCGGAAACAGATTGTTCTACGTTGTAGAGCCGTGGGATATGAGTAACCTCGTTCATAGTTTTGCCACAAGTCAGAACGTAAGCGAAACCGAATTGATGAGAGATACTCTCGGCGGAACGAGTTTTGAAGGTTGGTTTGCCATGGAAGATACCGATAAGCCGTACAAAAATCACATATACGGCGACAGCCATTTCTTCGCAATATCCAAAACGGTTACAGATATAAACAAAAAAGCCGCTATTTTAGAGTTTATAAAATGGTTTACGTCCCGTGCGGACGTCGGCGTCGAATGGGCGAAGGCGGGGCATATAAGCGCGTCTAAAATCATTTCGGCAAACCTTGAATATTCTCAATCGGATTACGTTGCAAACTTCATCGGTAAATTTTATCCCGACATCGATAACTTCTGTTGCATAGGTTCGACGCCTCATTACGCGGCAATCGTAGATAACCTGAAAGCAATATTCGCCGATACCGTAGACAGAAGCGATAATCATACGGAAGAGAGCGATTTTTCTACCATAAGACAGAAACAGGAAGCCGCGAATAACAGCATCAGTTTCTTCGGTTAAAAAAGGAGGCTTAAATGATAGACTCAACGTTAAAAATCAAACAACAAAAGGCTCGTAAAAGAAAAGAAGCGCTTCTTGCGCTTCTTTTGATGAGCCCTTTTTTGGTTGTGTTTCTGGTTTTCACGGTAATTCCGTTTATTATGGGCTTCGTATTCAGTTTTATGAGTTACAATCCCTATCTTCCGGAAGGCAATAAGTTTGTCGGCTTTAAAAACTATCTGATTATACTCGATTTTAACCATCCCATTTCCAAAACCTTCTGGGACAGTTTCCTCACGATGTTCCTTTTTGACGCCGTGGCGGTACCGCTTCTTATCGTAATACCTCTCGTTTTAGCTTATTTTATCAATATGCATCCGCCGGGGTATAAACTGTTCAGGGCTATCGTTTATCTGCCGAGCATAGTTTCGGTAACGATAGTCGGTATCATTTTCGGCAATATGTTCAAAGGCGACGAAACGGGGCTTATCAACGCGCTTTTCGGCGTAAAAGTAGAATGGCTTGCGGGAAAGCCCTGGCAAGGCGATACGTTAAGGTGGGTGGTTATGCTTATTGCAAGTATCTGGTGGCAAACGGGTACGAACTTCGTTATTTTTTCGGGCGCACTGAGAGACGTTCCGAAATCTCTTTACGAAGCGTGCGAAATGGACGGAGGAAACCGCTTTCAGCGTATCGTAAACGTAACTTTGCCGAATATCCGCCCCGCAATAAACGTGTGCTTGTTCAATACTCTTATAGGGTATCTTAATCTGTACGCGCAACCTTACGTGTTAAATACTTACGAAAACGAAAATATTTTCGTCGCGCCCATGATGTTTATACAAAAATACCTTATGGGCGGCGTGGCTTACGCCAAACAGACGGGCTATCTGTGCGCGGCGGCTACCGTTTTCGGGCTTATAGTGCTTGTTTTCAGCGTTATAGAACGTAAAGTGACCGCGCCGAGGCGCAAAAAGACGCGTTACACTCAGATGTGCAGAAGTTTCGTTAAAAATACCGCTGTCCTTGACGGAGCGGGCGTAAACGCCGCAATATTAACCGAGGAGGTGCGGGATGATTGAAAATAAACGTCGGCAGACTAAGTCCGAACTTACAAGACGCCGTGAAAAAATCGTATCTTTCGTCGTTATGTTCGTAATTTCGTTAATATGGGCACTACCTCTTATTTATATGGTAGGTACGTCTTTTAAATCCGATTTCGACTTACAGACTCACCCGGAAAAATTATTCCCGTCCGCCCGGAGCGAATGGACGCTGAAACATTATACGGGCTTTATCGTTCGCGAAGGCAAAATAGACAATATGCCCGTATGGATGTTTAACTCTTTGTGGAGTACTCTCGCAACGGTTGGTCTTACGGTGGCGGTTGACCTTCTTACGGCGTACGCGGTGGTGTTTTTACGCTTCAAGGGAAAAGACGCTATCGTAAAGTTTCTGCTCGTATGGATGGCTGTTCCGGGCGTTATAGGAACGGCGCCGTCCTTCGCAATATATTCGCGCATGCGTTGGGCGCTTAATATAACGGGCGACGTAGCGACGTACGCTTACATTTATATGTGGCTGATAGTGCCGGGTATTACGGGCATATTCAATATGCTTCTTATGCGCAACTTCTTTTTGTCCATACCCATGGATATAGTTGACAGCGCGAAAAGCGACGGCGCAAGCAGTATGGTTATATTCAGAAGAATAGTTTGCCCGCTTGCAAAATCCACCGTTATGCTGATAGTATTGTTTACTTTCACCGGCAGTTGGAACAGTCTTATGTGGCCGCAACTTTTACTGAGCGGTCAAAAATCTTACTGGAATACTATTACCGTCGCGCTTACGGGTTATACGGGCGGCGGCGGGTGGTCGGCGACCGGCGTAGCCATGGCAACGAGCGTATTCGCTCTTATTCCCATAGTAATTATATTTATCATTACGCAAAACAAAATGATTGACGGGCTTGCGTCAACGGGGGTAAAAGGATGACAGAACAATTGAAAAATAAACCGTTTTTAACATTACAACACCTCGAAAAGGTATATCCTAACGGCGAAAAAGCCGTGCACGACTTCAATTTGGACGTATATAAACGTGATTTTATCGTAATTGTAGGACCTTCCGGCTGCGGTAAAAGCACGACTTTGCGTATGATAGCGGGGCTTGAAGATATAACTTCGGGAGATATATTTCTTCTCGACGAACTTTTAAACTACAAACCGAGCAACGAGCGTAAAATGGCGATAGTTTTCCAAAGTTACGCCTTGTATCCGCAGATGAACGTTTATCAGAACATCGCGTTTCCTCTTACCATAAATACTTATCCCGTACCCGCGCGCAACAAAAAAGCCTACGTCGTATTGGAACAACTGCACGTATTCGATTCTTACGGCGTCGATGACCTTGTCAAAGTCGTATCGTCGGTTAAAAGCGGTAAGGGAAGCGACGGCAGACACGCCGACGAATTATCTGCGTCTTTACGCATTTCCCCCGAGGCCGCGGGGAAACTCCTTAGCGGTTGCGAATCGGAAAGCAAAGCGGAAGAGTATCGGACTTTGCTCGGAATACAATTTGAAGAAATCAAAGCGCGCGCACGAGAAGAAGGCGAAATATTTGACGACGAGTGTCGGTTGCTCGACGAAAACGGTGACATTATAACGGAAAACCGTAAACTTTTGCCGTACGAAATCCGTATTAAGGTTTTCGAGGCGGCTGAAAAGTTGGATATCGTGCCGTATCTCGATAAACTGCCGAAAGAACTTTCCGGCGGTCAGATGCAACGCGTTGCACTTGGGCGAGCGATAATCAAAAACGTTCCCGTCTTTATGATGGACGAACCTTTATCCAACCTCGACGCTAAACTGCGTCTTACCATGCGCAGCGAAATCGTAAAATTACATAATAAAATAAACGCTACCACAATTTACGTAACGCACGACCAGACCGAAGCCATGACCATGGCGACGCGTATAGTGGTTATGTCCCGCGGGTTTATTCAGCAAATCGGCACGCCCGAGGAAGTTTATAATCACCCCGACAATATTTTCGTCGCGCGCTTTATAGGTTCGCCCGCAATGAATATTTTCAGCGGCGAATATTCGCAAGACGACGCGAGTTTGAACGTTTGCGGGTTAAAATACGATCTGGGCGAAAATTTCCGCCTAAAACACGACGAGTTTTACAGAGCGAAGATAAACGAGTTTAAGGCGTTTAAGGATAACTTCGACGTAAAAGCGAAGGAAAGTATTCTTAAAATTTTGTCCGCAACGGGCGAAGCCAAGCACGACAAGCACTCCGTTCAGAAGAAAAAAACTATGATCGGCGCGATAATTAAGTTGATAAGCCGTTTGAAAAAGAAGGACGAAAAAGCCGACGAATTTGCCTTTGAACGCGAAATTTGTCGCAAAAAATTGTTGCAACTCGAAAAATGCCTGCAATCCTCGCACAACCTTACGATAGGCGTGCGTTCGGAGCGTATGCGTATAGAAAAAGCCAAAGACGCGACGGAGGAAGGAGCGGTCGTTGCCTATCCCACCGTGTGCGAATTACTCGGCGGCGAATACAGCGTGCACTTCGATTTTTGCGGTAAGGATATGGTAGGTCGTTACGACGCGAAAGACAAAATTACCGTTTCAGACCGGATAGCGGTGTACTTTGACAAAGCAGATATGCAATTATTCGATCCTATTACGGGAGACGTTATAAGATGAGTAAAAACGTAAGCCTGAAAGCCATTGCTTCCGCTCTCGGCGTTTCGATAAACACGGTGTCGCACGCTTTGCGCGACATGGACGATATTTCGGACGCAATGAAAAGCAAAGTTCGTAAAACCGCGATAGAGATGGGTTATATGCCCAACCACGTTGCGCAAATGATGAAAACCGACGAACGCGCCGTAGTGGGAGTTTACGTGGAAGGCTTTTCCAATTTATATTTTAATACGCTTAACGAGGAACTCAGAAAACTGTTTTTTGAAATAGAAGACTACTCGTTGGTATTTTTGTGCTGGCCGCAGTTTAACGTGGAAGTTATAAAGCAATGCGTCCTTCAACGCGTCGATTTACTTATTTGCTTTGCGGAGATAGACGAAAAAACGGCGGATTTCGCAAGACTTAACAATATAAAAATAGTTTGCGTAGGAAGTTTTACGAACCCCGAAAACCGTTACGATCACGTTTGCGTTGACGACGAATGCGGTTGTAAACTCGTTGCGCGTTATCTTTTTAATCCGTATTATAACGGCGAATACGTTTACGTAGGCACGGTTCACGAATTTCACGAAATGCGCAGCGGGTACTTTTCGCAAGAACTCGCTTCGTTGCAAAAAGACGTCGTAATTATCAATTACGGTCTTGAAACGGAGGATATTTCGGGAATTTGCCGTAGAATAGACAACGGCTGTCGTAAAATATTCTGTTTCAACGACGAATACGCGTACAGGCTACTCGAAGAACTCGATAAGCATTATACGGACGTAAGAAGGCTTTATCCCGATCTGGATATCGTCGGCTTCGACGGGTTGGGACGGTACGTACACGGACTGAGGCGAATACCTACCGTAAAAATAGATTACGAGCAGTTTGCAAAAACAATATACGGCGTGGTGGAAGAACGCCTCAATAACCCCAAAGCGCCCGTTAAAAAAGTCGTTCTGCCCGTAACTTTGTATCGCGGCATAGGCTGATTTAACCGAAAAACCGACGCAAGGGCGGATGTCTTGCAAAACACCCGAAAAACCGATGCAAGGGCGGATATCTTGCAAAACACCTGAAAAACCAAGCATCGTTACTCTAAGTAAAAGGAATTTGTTATGAAAGTAAAATTATCCGACCTTTCGGTCGAACAAAAAATAAAATTGCTTGCCGGCAAGGATTGTTGGCATACCGAAGACCTTGACGGATTGTTATATTGCGTTCGCGTATCCGACGGCCCTCTTGGGGTTCGGTATTGCGCGCCCGACGAAAACGACAATATGCACGATTTGCCGTCCGTGGCGTATCCTTCGGCGACCGTTCTCGCGCAGACGTGGGACGCCGATTTGGCTTACCGGACGGGTGAGGCTCTCGCCGACGACTGTATCGAACGCAACGTTGACGTATTGCTCGCGCCCGGCGTGAACATAAAACGCACCCCCATGTGCGGTCGTAATTTCGAATATTTTTCGGAAGATCCTTACGTTGCGGGTACTTTTGCCGAACGTTATATAGAAGGGATTCAGGATCATCACGTGGGGACGTCGCTGAAACATTACTGCTGTAACAATCTCGAAGTGGGACGGCTCTGGACGTCGAGCGAAGTTGACGAACGTACTCTCAGGGAAATTTACGTTCGCGCTTTTGAAATCGCTTTAAAAGCCGATCCGTGGTGCGTAATGAGCAGTTACAATGCGGTTAACGGCGTTCGCATGTCGCAAAACGGCAAAATGAACTCGCTTTTGAGAAACGCGCTGTGAAGCGTAACGGTACGATAATTTCCGACTGGGACGCCGTTAAAGACCACACCGCGGCGGTAAAAGCGGGGCTTGATATCGAAATGCCTTATTCGTTGAAAGGCTATGAAAATCTTAAACTCGCCTTTGAAGAAGGGCGTATTACCGAAGAGGAAATAGACGCCTGCGTCGAACGCGTTCTGGCGTTTATAGAAAAAGCGGAAAGAGAAAGCAAATTACGCAAGGTTTCAACGACGGTGGAGCAACGCTTGTCTTGCGCCGAGCGCGTCGCCGAAGAGGGCGTGGTACTTCTTAAAAACAACGGCGTATTACCTATTTCTAACGGGAAAAGCGTTGCAATCGGTTGCGAACACATAGGCGAATATTTCAGCGGCGGCGGTTCTTCGAGAGTGGTTCCCACGCAAAAACCCGATTATCTCGATAAAACGCTCGCAAAGGCTCTGCCCGACTCGAAAATCACGATACACGCTTCCTGGTCTGTGGGCGACGAGCAGTTTTTAGAATCGGTAAATGCCGCCTTAAACGCAGACATTGCGATAGTTATAGCGGGGTTTTACGACACCGAAGGTGACGACAGGGCGGATCGTATGCGCCTTAACGACAATCAGGAAAGGCTTATTCTTCGCACCGCCGAGCAGAACCCGAACACCGTGGTTATACTGCATTGCGGTTCGGTAATAGATATGTCCGAATGGATAGATAAAGTAGCCGCGGTTATTTATGCCGGTTACGCGGGCGAACGCGGGCATCACGCGTTGGCGAATATTTTGTCCGGTAAGGTTAATCCGAGCGGTAAACTTACCGAAACTTACGCTTTATCCCGCTATCTTTACCCGTCGGAAAACACTTTTGCAAACCACATGGTAAACCGTTATTCGGAAGGGCTGGACGTAGGATATCGCTATTTTGACAGACATCCCGAAGAAATTGCGTTCCCGTTCGGCTTCGGGTTAAGTTACTCGACGTTTGAAATGAGTAATTTAAACGTAACCGAAAACCCCGAAAAAGAGCAATGGATAGTTTCGGTGGACGTTAAGAACGCGTCCGATACCGAAGGCGCCGAAGTGGTACAGGTTTACGTCTCGGAACCGCAGGCGGCGGTATATCGTCCCGTTAAAGAGTTAAAAGGCTTTAAAAAGGTCAGACTTTCGGCGGGGCAGACGAAAACGGTAAAAATCACACTCGATAAACAGTCTTTCGCTTACTATTCGGTTATTTTCGACGATTGGACCGTAAACGGCGGTACGTTTGAAATTAAAGTCGGCAACAGCAGCCGTAACGTTTTACTTACGAAACGAATAAATATTCAAGCAAAACAACCGTTATCGATCTTTTCGTCGCAATCGGAAAAATCAAAAGAAACGAAAGAAAACGCAAGAAGGAGAAGTTAATTATGAAAAGAAAACTACCGGCATATCCGCTGTTTGTAAAAGATCCCAACTTTTCGCTGTGGTGCACGGCAGAAGAACTCAATAAAACGCAGGTTACGTGTTGGTTCGGAGAAGAAAAGCCCCTTTACGGGTTCGTAAAACTTACCGACGGAACTACATGGTGTTTTTTGGGCGACGTCAGAAAAACGGGCGCAAAATCCGTAAAAAACGCAAGGCAGACGAAGGTGGAGGTTTCGTCTTTCAAAACGACTTATACCTTCGATCTTGACGGATCGACTTTTACGGCGGATTTCGTTTCTCCGCTTCCGCTTGACGATCCTATGCTTGTTTCCGAGCCGGTGTGCTATCTTTCTTACAGATTTTCCGGCGACGCCGAAGTAGAAGAGGTATCTTTGTTCGTAAACAGACGCGTAGCATATACTTCGGACGCGCGCCTTCCCGTAAACGACAAGTGTCGCAACTATTCGTATAATCTCGGAAAAAACGAGGTCGCTTTTATAGGATTAAAGCGTCAACTTTATTTATCCAACAACGAAGATTGTTATGGCGCGGACTGGGGTTACTGGTACCTTTGCGGGGATAAAGCGGCGGCTCTTGACTGCGACGATTTTGCAAAATATCTACTTTCGGGCGACAAAAATTTCAAAAACCTCGGAGAAGAAAAATATATCGCGGCTTTTTGTTTTGAGAAAGAAGGTTTTATCGAGATAGCGTACGACAGCGTAGTCGCAATCGATTACTTCGGCGATTTTAAAAAGAGTTTGTATCTTGAAAAGCATACCGTGCTTGAGGCTATCGTGGACGTGCGTAAAAACAAAGCGAAAATAGAAGCGCGTCTTGACGAAATCGACAAGGAACTTAAAATAGCGGCGGATAAAATTTCTCCCGACTATTACGAAATTCTTACGGCGTCGCTTCGTCAGAGCGTTGCGGCGCACACCGCGATAAAGGACAACGAAGGTAATCTGGTTTTCCTGTCGAAGGAAAACGGCAGTAACGGCTGTATAGGCACGCTTGACGTAAGTTATCCGAGCATACCGTTATACCTTATATATAACACGGAGTTTGTTAAAGGCATGCTTCGCCCCATAATCAGGTTTGCCCGTATGCCGGTATGGAATTTCGATTACGCCCCTCACGACGTAGGCACCTATCCCCATTGTTCGGGTAACGTTTACGGCGCGAGGGGAGACGGCAAATACGCGGGTTTGGCGAAAACCGCGTTCGGGGAAATTCATCCTCAATATTATCTTTTCCCCGAATCCAACGGCGAATTTGACGACAACATGCAAATGCCCGTGGAAGAATGCGCCAACATGATTATAACTTTGGCGGCGTGTTACGCTTACGACGGCGATCTGTCGCTATACAAAGAGAGCGAGAATTTGTGCCGGAAGTGGGTAGAATTTTTGGTAAAGTACGGGCTTAAACCGACTAATCAACTTTGCACAGACGACTTTGCCGGACACATTGCAAACAATCTTAACTTGGCGGTAAAAGCCTCCGTCGGCATAGCCTGCTATGCGGGTTTGTTGAAAGCCGACGGAAAAGAATATGAAAAATATGAACGTATCGCGCGTGATTATGCAAGAGAAATCGAAACGTTTTCACGTAAGTTCTCACATTCGCCGCTTACCTGGGACGACGGGGAGGATACGTTCGGGCTTAAATACAACCTGCTTTTCGATAAAGTTCTGGACTTAGGATTGTTCTCGCAGGAATTTCGGGAAAGAGAAGTCGATTACTACCTTAAAGTTACGGAACGCTTCGGAACGCCTATTTTCAATCGTAAAAGTTACGTAAAAAGCGACTGGACGGTATGGGCAGCCGCCTTTACCGACGATAAAGCAAAGCGTCAAAAAATGCTCGAACCCTTGGTTTATTTTTTACAAAAATCGCCTTTAAGAATTCCTTTCGGAGACTGGTACAAAGGCGACACGGGCGAGATACGGTATTTCAGGGCGTAGTAGGCGGTTGCTTTGCGTTACTGCTCGGAATACGAAAAGATTTTTTTAATAAAGAAGAAAAATAAGCCCGAAAACGGGCTTATAGGCGGACTTTAAGGAAAATACCTTTACTTAAGTTATTCCGTTTATAACGTATGGTTTTAACATGCAAAACAGATATAATATGCGAGATAAAAAAATGAAAGAATACGTTTATCACGATATAAGAGTAAAATTTCTTTCGGCCGATATAGTACGTCTGGAAGTTTCCTCAAACGGCGTTTTTTGCGATAGCGACACTATGCTTGTCGCAAACAAAAGCGCCTTTCACGGCGAAAAAGCCGACGTAAAAATAAGCGACGACGGCGCGTACGTAACGCGCGGCGCGGTAACGGTATTTATCCCCGCAGGAGCAAAGAGCCTCGTCGGCGTAAAAGCGACGGTTGACGGTAAAACCGAATACGTTTATAAAAAAATAAGTAACAGCGGAGAACTTCCTCCCATGTCGAAGACGCCCGTTATTTTCGCGTTGGCGGACACGCCGAGGGTTATCGCGCCAAAGTGCGGCTATACGCCCGTTAACCTACCCGATAACGGTTACTTTATAGAAAAAAACGTACAGGACGTGTACTTGCTTTTGTGCCGTAAAAACGGCGCGAAACTGCGTAAATTATACGT
>OGUO01000892.1_pt1 | contig 21283 bp, 24 predicted proteins | sample 1553641 | NCBI WGS metagenome assembly OGUO01 (sample SAMEA2579980, study PRJEB22360) | human gut metagenome | biome: human gut; feature: human-associated habitat; material: faeces | place: Denmark | collected 2008/2010 | reverse complement strand
TTGACCCCGCAAGGGACTTCGTCCCTTGACCCTTTCGCGCGATTGGGTTGGGCGCACTTTCATGCTATGCTCGCGTGTTAATTTTCATCCCCCAAAGGAGGGTTTCCCATGCAGCTTTACCCCGCGATTGACATGCTCGATGGCAATGCCGTGCGTCTCCGCCAAGGCAGGCGCGACGACGTGACCATCTTCGGCAATCCCGTTGACCTTGCCGCGAAATGGCGCGAACAGGGCGCGACGTACCTCCACCTTGTTGACCTCACCGCCGCGTTGGATGGGCAGACCAAGCACCTCCCGCTGATTCGCGAGGTCATCCGCGCGTTCGGCGGAAACGTCGAGCTGGGCGGCGGGCTGCGCACGATGGCGGACATCGCCCTGCGCATCGAAGCGGGCGTGACGCGGTGCATCATCGGCACAGCGGCGATTGAACATCCGGAACTGGTGAAAGAGGCGTGCCGGGCGTTTCCGGGGCAAATCGCCGTGGGGCTGGACGCGAAGGACGGGTTCGTCGCGACGCGCGGGTGGGTGGAAACATCCGCGCTGACCGCCGCCGAAGTCGCCCTGCGAATGCGGGACATGGGGGTCAGCACCCTCATCTACACCGACATCAGCCGCGACGGGATGATGCAGGGCCCGAATTTCGCCGCAACGAAGCGCCTGATTGACAAGACGCAGATGGACATCATCGGTTCAGGCGGCGTGAGCAGCATCAGCGATTTACTGAAATTGCAGGAAATCGGCTGCGCAGGCGCGATTTTAGGGCGCGCAATGTACGAGGGCGCGTTCACCGTGCCGAACGCGCTTGAGGCCATCCAAACCGCGGACAAAGGAGAATGAATATGGACTTTTCGCAGTTGAAATTTGATGCAAACGGGCTGATTCCCGCCATTGCGCAGGATGCGCGCACCAATCAGGTGCTGATGCTGGCATACATGAATCAGCAGTCAATTGAGCAGACGCTGGAAACCGGGTACGCGACGTACTTCAGCCGTTCCCGGCAGGCGCTGTGGAAGAAGGGCGAAACCTCCGGGCACACGCAGAAGCTCGTCGCCATGCGCTACGACTGCGACCACGACGCGATGCTGCTGACGGTGGAGCAGGTCGGGCCGGCGTGCCACACGGGTGCAAAAAGCTGTTTCTTCAACGACGTATATGTGGATGAGGACGCGCCCGCGACCGCGAATGTCCTTCAGGAGGACTACGCGACAATTGCCGACCGCGCCGCGAACCCCGTGGAAGGCAGCTACACGAACTACCTGCTGGACAACGGCGTGGAGAAAATCTGCAAGAAGGTTGGCGAGGAAGCCAGCGAAACGATTATCGCCGCGATGAAAGCGAATAAAGAGGAAGTGACCTACGAGGCCGCTGATTTGCTGTACCACCTGATGGTGCTGCTCTACCAGCAGGGCGTTACGCTCGATGATGTGTGGGCGGAAATGGCAAGACGGCGGTAACGCCTCAATTAGCAATGAAAAATGAGCAATTCGCAATGAAATGGTGGACGAATCATTCCTCATTTCTCATTGTAATTGCTCATTTCTTATTTTGTCCAGTCCTCCACAGGCAGATTTTCCACGCGGAAGAACTCGCGGGTGTTGTTCGTCACCAGGGTCAAGCCCCGCGACCGTGCGTGCGCGGCAATCAGCGTATCCAGCGGGCCGATGGGCGTGCCTTTGCGCTCCAAGTCGACGCGGATTTGCCCATATTCTTCCGCCGCGCGGTCGTCGAAGGAGAGAATCGCCATAGCGGAGAGAAAGAGCGTGATGGCGGCGCGGTTCTGCGCCGTCGACTGGCTTTTCTCCACGCCATGCATCAGCTCCGCGTAGGTGATGGCGGAAATGCACAGGTCGTCTGGGTCGTGCTGGAGGAAATTGCGGATGAGCGCCGGGGGCTTGTGCTTGATGGCAAAGATGCAGATGTTCGTGTCCAGCATGTATTTCACAGCGATTCACGCTCCTGCGCATCGGGCTGTTCGCGCCCATTCGGCATGAAATCCGCCGTGAACATATCCAAACTGGTCAAGAAGCCCGACCAGCGGTTGTTCTTCGGCAGCAGAATCACGGCATCCCCCACCTTGCTGACGGACACCTCGTCCCCGCTGAAGCGGCACTCCTTCGGCAGCCGAACTGCCTGACTCCGCCCGTTTTCAAACAGCTTTGCAGTCATCATGCGTCTGCACCTCCTTGTATTATTAGTATATATCATAATATATACCTTGTCAAGTCTTTATGTTCCCCGCTGGACGAAATCATGATACGTCCGCGGGGATTTTTTTCTGCTTGACGGCATCCATCCGCCATGATATGATGAAATTGCAGCCGTTCTTCTATTTTTGCGGAAGAAAAGTTGTAATACTATTTCCAAATGAGAATGCGCCAAGATGCGAAGCGAATTTTTCGCGCTGGCTAACGCGAATGAAACGCAGCGTAGCAGCGCTACGCTAAGTGGAATGAGCGGACGCAAGCGCGGAAAAGGCGCGAGCAGATGGCGCAGGTGAATTTGGAAATAGTATAAATCTTCATGAAACACGGAACAAATTCCCCCGAACGCTCGTCATGAAAAACGAGGAGGCTTCTGCAATGGATGAACTCATTCTCCGGCGCGCGCAAAAGGGCGACGCATCCGCCTTTGAGCAGCTCGTCACACCCTATGAGCAGATGATTTGGCGCGTCTGCTGGCATTATCTGCACCACCGCGAGGACGCGATGGACTGCGCGCAGGAGGTCATGCTGAAGGCGTGGCGCTCCATTGGGCAGTATCGGCAGGACTGCGGCTTTTCCAGCTGGCTGTACCGCATTGCGGGCAGCGTATGCATTGACTTTCTGCGCAAGCAAAAGCGCATGGTGGACAGCGATTCGATGGACGCGATGGCGGAAAACGGCTTTGAACCGGCGGATGATTCCCCGACCCCCGAAGCCGAACTGCTTGACCGCGAATCCACCGGCGATATTTCCCGCGCCCTTGACCAGCTTCCCGCCGACATGCGCACCGTCCTCATCCTCTACGCGCTGGAAAAGCAGCGCTACGAGGATATTGCGCAGATTACGGGCGTATCCGTCGGCACGGTGAAGAGCCGACTCAACCGCGCACGGCAGAAACTTGCCGCCATTCTTGCCAATCAGCGGGAACAAAACGAAAAATCAAGCGTCTTACCGAGTGAAAGGAGGACGGGAAAATGAACCGCGAACCCCATTTTGATGAAAACGAAGTCCTCCGGCAATGCATGTCGCCCCTGAACGAGGAAGTGCCGGATATGCCGGAAAATTTCCACGCGCAGTGGACGGCGCTGGTAAAGGAGGACGCCATGAAGCAGGAAGAAACCCGCAAAGTCGCCCCGATGCGCCGCTGGACGCGCATCCTCTCCGTCGCCGCGGCGCTGGTGTTCGTCGTCGGCGGAACGCTGCTGACGAAAGACAGCCTGTCGCCCGCGCGGACGAGTGCGCCGCAGTCCCTCGCGGACAGCTACGACTACGATTACGACACCTACACCAGCGACGTCGGCTATTCGGAGGAAGCCGGCAGCGGTGTGCGCACGATGATGGTCGGCGCCGCGAACGACGCCATGCCGGAAGCCGCCAGCGCGAAATCCGCCGCTGCGGAGGACAAAAAAATCATCCGCAACGTGTCGCTGACCATCAAAACATCCGCCTATGACGACAGCATGGCAAGTTTGACCGCGCTGCTCAGCCAGTACGGCGGATATCTGGAAAGCTCCAGCGAATACACGAACAACCGTAATCTGCGCACCGCATCGCTGACGCTGAGGATTCCGGCGGATTCGCTCGATGCGTTCCTGAGCAATACGGGTGAGCTGGGGCGCATCACCAGCCGGAACATGTCGTCCACCGACGTGACGGCAAACTATCAGGATACCGCCGCGCGCCTCGAAAATCAGAAGCTGCTGCTGGCGCGCCTGCAAGCCCTGACCGACACGGCGGGCGATTTGTCGGATTTGCTGGCGCTGGAAACGCAGCTGGCGGACACGCAGTACAACATCGAGCAGCTGGAAAGCGCCTTGGCGGACACCGATCAGCAGGTAAATGACGCGACCGTGCGTGTGACGCTGAATGAGGAAGCCCAGCCGGATCTGCGCGACGAAACGGTATCGCTGGGCGATCGCATCAAGGGCGCATTGTCCAGCGGCTGGAATGCCTTCGTGTCGTTCCTGCAGGACTGCGTGGTGTTTCTGACGGCGGCGCTGCCGTTTATCGCGATTGTCGCCGTGATGGCGATTGTCATCATCATCATCCGCAAGGCAAAGAAGCGGAAGTGAGTTCCTTCCCTGTCCCGGTATTCACTGGGGCAGGGATTTTTTTTGCTTGCGCCACTTTCATCCCCGCAAACGATGGACATTCCCGGCGTTTTCTGGTATACTGTGTGTAAGAAAGGCTGCGGAATCACTCAGAAAGAGGAGGACGGTACATCATGAATCACGAAACAATTGCCGCGTATATTGCGGACGGAAAAGCGGTGCTGGGCATTGAGTTCGGCTCGACGCGCATCAAGGCGGTGCTGATTGGCAACGACCACGCGCCGATTGCATCCGGCGACCATACATGGGAGAATCGGCTGGAGGACGGCATTTGGACGTATCATCTGGATGACGTGTGGGCGGGCGTGCAGGACGCGTTCGCGCATCTGCAAAAGGACGTGCAGGCGAATTATGGCGTGACGCTGACGAATCTGGCGGCGTTCGGCGTATCCGGCATGATGCACGGCTACATGGCATTCGGCAAGGCTGACAACCTGTTAGTTCCGTTCCGCACCTGGAGAAACACCATCACCGAGCAGGCAGCTTCCGAGCTGTCGGAGCTGCTCGGGTTCAATATCCCCCAGCGCTGGAGCATTGCGCACCTCTACCAGGCGGTTCTTAACGGCGAGGAGCATGTTAAGGACATCGCACACATCAACACGCTTGCAGGATTTATCCACTACCAGCTGACCGGAAAGCGCCAGGTGGGCATTGGCGAAGCCTCCGGAATATTCCCGGTGGACGGTATCGGATACAACGCAGAATACATCGCGAAAGTCGATGAGAAGCTTGCGGAAAAGGGATTCTCCGGGAAGCTTGCGGAAGTCCTCCCCGGAGTGCTCAACGCAGGCGCAAGGGAAGCAGTCCTGACTGCGGAAGGCGCAAAGCTCCTCGACCCGACAGGCACGCTCCAGCCGGGAGTTCCCGTGTGCCCTCCCGAGGGCGACGCAGGCACCGGAATGGCGGCAACGAACAGTGTGCTTCCGCGCACCGGAAATGTGTCCGCCGGGACTTCCATATTTGCAATGCTCGTTCTTGACAAGCCGCTCAGGGGCTACTACCCCGAGATAGATGTAGTCACCACCCCGGACGGCGCTCCGGTGGCTATGGTTCACTGCAATAACTGCTCCTCCGAGCTGGACGCATGGGTAAAGATTTTCGGCGAATTCGCGGAACTGAGCGGTCACCCGGTCGCAAAGCCTGCGCTTTATGACATGCTGTATTACCATGCGCTGACCGGCGACCCTGACTGCGGCGATACCGTTGTGTACAACTTCCTTTCCGGCGAGCCTGTCGCTGGCGCAGAGAACGGCAGACCGATGTATTTCCGCACCCCGGACGGCAAATTCAACCTTGCGAACCTGTTTCGCGCAGAAATTTACTCCACGATGGCGGCGCTGAAACTTGGCATGGATATCCTGTTTGAGAAGGAGCAGGTCTCCGTTGACAAGATAACCGGACACGGCGGTCTGTTCAAGACTAAGGGAGTTGCACAGCAGTTCCTTGCGGACGGACTCGGCTGCGCCGTATCGGTAATGAAAACCGCCGGAGAGGGCGGCGCCTGGGGAATGGCTCTGCTGGCGGCTTTCTCCGTATGCGGCGGCGGAAAGTCCCTGCCGGAGTTCCTCGACAGCGAGGTGTTCGGCGGCATGGAATCCACAACACTACAGCCCGAGGAAAAGGGCGCGGAGGGATTCCGGAAGTTCATGGAGAACTACAGGCGCGGACTTGCTGCGGAATACGCGGCGGCGAAGTAAGAGAGGTACACAATATGTTAGAGAAATTAAAGCAGGAAGTCCTGGAAGCCAATCTTCTGCTTCCGAAATACAATCTTGTAACGTTCACATGGGGCAATGTTTCCGCAATCGACCGCGAGAGCGGAATGATAGTGATCAAGCCTTCCGGCGTTCCGTATGAGGGAATGACCGCCGAGGACATGGTGATAGTCGAGCTTGCGACCGGAAAGGTAACCGAGGGCAAGTGGAAGCCCTCCAGCGACACGCCTACTCATCTGGAGCTGTATCGCGCGTTCCCTGCCATCGGCGGCGTTGTTCACACCCACAGCCGCTGGGCGACCTCCTTTGCTCAGGCAGGAGTAGGTATCCAGCCGATGGGAACCACCCAGGGCGACTATTTCTACGGCGAGATCCCCTGTACCCGGGCTATGACCCCGGAGGAGATACGCGGCGAGTACGAAAAGGAAACCGGAAAGGTCATAATCGAGACTTTCAACGGCATTGACCCGATGAGCATTCCGGCGGTTCTCGTTAAGAGCCACGGTCCGTTCACATGGGGAAAGGACGCGCACGAGGCAGTCCACAATTCCGTGGTGCTGGAAGAAGTCGCATTCATGAACTACCATGCGCTGACCATCGCCCCCACAGCAGGCAGAATGCAGCAGGAGCTTCTGGATAAGCACTACCTGCGCAAGCACGGCGCGAATGCTTATTATGGGCAGGGCTGAATTCCACTATAAATAGAGATATCCACCGGGCAACCGGTGGATATTTTTAATGCAGTATTATCAGGAAACTTCTAAAAACTGGTTTGAAAAGTGAAAATGTGTATAGCACACCGACTACTTCTTCAAACCTCCTCGTAAGACTGACGCCTTGCTAGGACGAATTGTGCAAGATGCAGGTTTGGCGCAACACGAAATCTCATCGTAAAACATTCATCTTATATTTTGCGCCAAACTAAAAAGATGCAAGCAAGCATGCGGCAAAAGCGATAGCCGTTAATTGTGCGGTGCTGCCTTAGAATAATATCTGCATTTCTTCAGGATATAAACAGGCAGGCGCATTTTGCACCTGCTCGTTTGCAATTATCGTTTCAGATGTTTTACGATCTCATCTGCGATATCCGCGCGGCACTCGTCAATTATTCCGAAATCCTTTTCCTTGTAGTTCCACGCAGCACGGCCGAAACCAAATTTGTCGAATACAGCATGGATATCATCGTACCAGCGGAGCAGGTCAGCGCCGCCCACCTTGTCGATAACACCATATTCCCCACAGTATACCGGGACGTTCATTTTTCTGCCGACATCAGCGGCTACCTGCATTTCCGCTTCCATGAAACGGCGGTCTACGATATCTATGGGGTAATTCTCGTAAGCCTGCGCGAGGTCCGGACCGATAAATTTAAGGGATTTTTCATAATATTCCTTTGTTGGACCGGGATAGCTTATCTCACACTCGTCCGTCATTTTATCTATCCAGTGCGCTTTCTGATGCGTGAACACCAGCGGATTGTAGTAGTGGAAATTGAACACGATATGCTCGTCGCACGGTTTGTCAAGCAGCGTAAGACCGAAAATCCCATTCTGATAAATGCCGCCGATGAGCACGAAATTCTCCGGGGCGTACCTGCGTATTTCGGTTATCGTGCGCGCTGCGATACGGTTCCATATCTCCGCAAAACGGCGCTCGGTTATCTCGTTGAGCAGCTCGAAAGCAACATCATTCCGATTTCCGAAACGCTTTGCAATGCGGCTCCAGAGGTTCACGAAAATATCCTGATAATGCTGATTCTCGAAGAATCCGGATTCCTGCTCGCCCTTGTCGAACGAAAAACCCATAGTCTTGTGCAGGTCGAGGATTATATTCAGTCCGTGCGTCCTGCACCAGTCTGCGCAGCGCTCCAGCAGTTTCAGTCCGCTATCCAGGACGTTGCCGTTTTCATCAAGGATTATGTTGTAGTCGAACGGCAGGCGCACATGGTCGCAGCCCCACGAAGCTATTTTTGCGATATCCGATTCGGTAATAAAGCTCTCGATATGCTCCTTTTCGTAGCCGCACTGGGATAGCCAGCCGCCGAGGTCAACGCCGTTCCTGTATCCCTTGAATTCGTTCATTTTCAGCCCTCCTCTGCCGCTGTGAAGTCCACGGACTTATATTCTGCGGTAAGCGGAACCGTGCCGTCAAACGCGTTCAGCCAGCCGTCAACGCCTGTTCCCGGCCATACGTTCATCATTATCTTGCCGGGTGTGGAGGGAATATTCTCGGTCGCCGTGTAGACCGCCTCGCCGTCAACGTACCATGTGATGCTGTCCGCCTGCCAGTCGAAACCGTAGGTATGGAACTCCTCGGAAGCATCAAAGCCGAGGTCGTACAGGAATTCGTGATTTCCCTTGCCGTCGGTGAAGTAGTTGAACTGCACCTTTGTGGTGTCCTTGCCGAGGAATTCAATGTCTATCTCGTCCCACGGGTTGTTGTCGGAGGGTCCCGTATATGTGAAGAATGAGCTTACTACACCATCGTTCTTTATCGGCTTCATAACGACCTCGTACATGCCGTAGCCGTAGAAATCCCGGGAGCGGAACTCAGCGCCGGAATAGGGCGGCTTGTCCAGCAGGTCCTTATCAATAGTGAGCTTCATTGAGCCGTCGGAAATACTGCCGTTGCTCTTGCGCCAGGTGCAGTTGAACATCGAGCCGTTCGACCAGCCGTCCGAAAACTCGAATTTATCGCTTACATCGTCGTAGGTTCCGGTCAGGTCTGCGAGTACGCTGCTTTCAGCCGGAACTTCTGCGGTTTCAACTTTGGAGGTTGCTGCTTCTGCGGTCTGCTGACTTTCTGACTGAGAAGATGACTGGATATCAGAAGATGTACCGTTATTCGCGGAACAGCCGCAGAGTGCGACAGTCCCTGCAATGAGCATAATGCTGATAATGTGTTTTTTCATAATATATCACGTTCCTTTCTGGGGTCTGGGAGTTCTGCCTTGTATTTTGATTTTAGCATAAAATCCCGCGCGATTATATTACGATACGCATAAAAATATCACGTTTTTAGTTTTATTTTATTTCCACTCCGGCTTTCATTCCGGAGGACGAATGGTAGTACTTCTCGCGGTATTGCTTCGGCGTAAGACCGGTCTCCTCGCGGAATTTCTGGATAAAATGACTGTGGGAGCTGAACGCCAGGAAATTCCCGACGTCCACCGCTTCATACCGGGAATATTTCAGCATCTGGCAGGCGGCGTCTATCTTTTTCTTCAATATGTATCGGTTGAGGGTCAGTCCGGTTTCCGTGCGGAACAGTTTTGAAAGGTACTGCACCGAAAGTCCGAGTTCCTCCGCAATGTCGCTCACCATCAGCTTTTCGTGCAGGTGGTCGTAGACGTACTCCATGCATTTCGTGACCTGATAGCAGTAGCTGCTGCCGTTTTTCAGCCTAGCCATTCGCTCTGTGAAATCCGTGATTAGCTCGGAGTGTATCGCGTTTATCTCCTCCGGAGAAGCCGCAAGGTCCGCTTTTCTTATATAGAGGTCGCTGAGGTTGTAAGCAGTTTCGCGCTCCATTCCGCCCTCAACGCAGAAGCGCGTGATGAACGACACCGTTATAACAAGGTGGTATTTCAGATTCCGCAGGCGGTCGGTAGAAAGCACGCCGAAGCCCTCCCCACCAAGCGGCGTGGAAAGCGTTCTTGCGGCGTCCATGTCGCCACGCTTAACAGCCTCGTAGAAACGCATTTCGTTTTCTACCGGGGTGTGTGTCATGGAGTTTTCGCGCATTTCAAACTCTATGCGCGACAGTTCTTTGTGTAGTTCGCTCATTGCCTTTTTCTCCTTTTTATAAGGAAGTATCATTGAATATATTATACAAAAAAATCTCACGTCCGTCAAGCATTTCGGATAAACTGACGATACAAATGTTAAATTTCTGATATAACGCAAGTTAAGTAAATGCTATAATATAGACAACAAAGGGACAGACAGCCGAAAAAACTACGACAGTCTGCACGACACAAACGCAATCTGAAAGGAAGAATCACCATGAAAAAGTTTATCTCCGTTATTACCGCTGCTGCCGCAGTCGCAGCAATTTCCGCTACCGCAGGCGCTTACTCCATCAACAAGGATCTCGGCTTTGGCTGGAGCAACAGCGTGACCATCGGCGCTGAGGAATTCGCAGACGTGACTCCCGACACTACGGTCACCATCACCTACAACGTAAACGAGAGTCTCGCCGCTATGGAAGGTCAGGACTACTGGTGTATCAAGCCTATGGTGAACGATGCAGGCTGGCCTTTCATCAGTACCCTTAACGGCGCAGTACTTTCCGAGGGAGGCGACAGCTACACGCTTGAGATGGACAGTGATTCCATGAGCTTCACTATCCCTGCCGACCAGCTTGAGCTTCTCCAGAATGCAGGCATGGCGATTATGGGTCACGGCATAGAACTGCTTGAAATGACATTTTCTGACGAGCCTGCCGCTGCTCCGGCAGAGAGTGCTGAAACTCCTGTCGAGGATGAAACTCCCGCAGAGGATTCCGCAGCCGCTGAAACTCCCACAGAAACCACCGCTCCCACAAAGGGCAATCCCGACACCGGCGTTTCCGGAATCGCAGCAGTAGCAGGCGCAGCGGTTATCGCAGCCGGCGTACTTTTCGCGACCAGAAGAAAGTAATTCCGTTTACGAAAGGAATGAGCTGAATGAAAAACATCACAAGAATCACAGCGGCGGCGCTTGCGATATGCTCCGTTCTCGCGGTTACGGGCTGCGACGAGCAGCAGGAAATGAGCAGCGCTCCGGGTTCCTCCAACGCTCCGGCGCAGGCGACTACCGCGGCTACCACGGCAACCATGAACAAGGATGACGCGGACAAAATCGCGGAAATCGACATCGGCGCTGAAAAGCTGGAAAACGGCGTTGTAAAGTTCCTGTCATCATGGGATTTAAACCCTGCCGAGGGACAGCCGGTGGCTCCGGCGCTGGAAATGTTCCAGAGCCAGTTCGGCGGCAGGATAGAGTATGTAAACACCCCGTGGGACAGCCGCTACGACAAGCTTGCAGTACTGGTGCAGGCGGACGATTCCCCGGATATGTTCAGCGCAGGCGACATGGACGTGTTCCCCAAGGGCGCTATCAGCGGAATGTTCGATCCGCTGGATAAGTATGTGGATTTCAGTAGCGAACTGTGGGCGCCCATGAGCGCGGTAAACGAACAGTTTGCGTTCAACGGAAGCCACTATGTAGGCGCTGTTGATGTAGAAGGCGACTGCGTGATGTTCTACAACAAGAACACTATCCGCGATAATTCCCTTGATGACCCGGCGGAGCTTCTCGCAGAGGGCAATTGGACATGGGAAACATTCTGGGATATGATGACCAAATTCTGCGACGTTGACGCTGAAAAATATGCTACCGACGGCTGGTGGTTTGAAAGCGGATTTTCCCTTACTACAGGCGTTCCATATGTCGGCATGAGCGACGGAAAGATCGTGCAGAATCTAGACAACGCCATGATCGAAAAGGCGCAGAACTTTATGCTGAATATGAATAAGAACAGCCTACAATTCCCCAAGGCGCAGTTCAACTGGCAGGTTCAGCCCAGGCGTCTTGCTGATGGAAAGACGCTGTTCTATCCGGTAGGTCTGTACGCAATGTATCCTTATAATAACTATATTCAGGATTTTGCAAACAATCAGGAAGACGTGATGTTCGTCCCCATGCCGAAATGCACCGACGCCGACGAATATTACCTGCCTGCAAGAGTTTCCGGATTCTCGCTGATAAAAGGTGCGAAGAACCCCGAGGGCGTAGCCGCTTACCTCAACTGCGCAATGGCTACCCGCGACAGCGAGGCGGCTGTCGAAATCGGAAAGCGCCAGGCATTTGATGAGTACAACTGGACGCAGGAACAGTGGGATATGTACCGCCTTGTAAATCAGATGACCGCCGAGCACCCGGTAATTGAGATGTACAACGCCGTTTCCTCCAACGTTGCCGATCTCGTAAACAATCCGATGAAGGAAGCCTACAACAGCGGCGCAAGCTGGACCCAGACCCGTGAAACTATCCGCGCGGCAGTCCAGGCGGAACTTGATACGGCTAACAAGAAGCTTGCTGAAAAGAGCTGATGATTCAGCCATAACAAAATAGGTTCAGAATGAGTCCGGTTAAATGCCGGGCTCATTCGCCTCCTTATGGGAACATGGCAGCTTGATGGTTCGTAAGCGTATCAGATTGAAAAGATGGGAATCGTATTACAGCTGGTCATCTCTAAAAACCTCATATGAGCGAAAATGTACAGTGCGCGCCATTTTCCCTTTTCAAACCGGTTTTTAAAAGTGCCCCTATGTAACAAGGATGGCTGATAAGTTTTGCTCTTGTCAACTGGCTGCGCTAAGCCTTTTATAACGGTGGGCAACATTTCTCAGACAATATTGCCATCGACCTCTTGCACAGTTCTCGTTGAAGAGGCTCTCAAGGCTTAATCTACTGCAGTTCCGCAAGATAAAAAAAATTCCGGCGTTGGTTATCCAGCGCCGGATTTTTGCTGTTTTTAGGTTTTTTGTCCTCCGATTTTTTATTTATACTGGTTGAGAGTGGAGGATAAGGGGGATATTTTATGGTCACCTCTAAAAACCGGGACACGAGCAGATCTCGCACATGACTTATATCAGATTCCAGGCATCAAACCGCAGCGTTTTCAGCCGCAGGCGGATAATGCGTTTACTTGATGTATTTCAAGGTTTGACAACGAAGCAGATGATACGGTATACGCTGAATATAGCGAAGCGTAACAAAATCAGACGTATGAGCCCCCACGTTTGAACTGGTCGATTTTGTTTTATTCAGCGTTTCCCTTTGGCATAGAAATCTGCCATGAATGAGGTTTTTAGAGGTTACCTGTTGCCATTTCATTCCATCAGCTTTTTCAGATACATCAGTATCGCTTTTTCGCCGACTGTCTTTTCGACTGAGAAATTCGTTTCCGATATATCGAACAGAAGGCAGCCGCAATGTCCTTTGAACGTCGGAAAACATACTATATGCAGATACTTGTCTATTTCTGGGCTGTAATCGACTATTTCCAGAGTCTCGCCATACAGCACGGAATGTTCGTAACTGCGCAGCCATTTTGAATCCATGTTGGAGTAAATGCTTCCGAACGATTTCCCGATAAGCGCGTCCAGCGGAAATCCCTCCAGCCTGGCAAACGCCTCGTTTCCATAACGGAATATCCAATCCACCGCCTGACTTTCCTTGTTGAATATCATCTCAATGTCGGTGAACGCAATGGGAATGCTGTCAAAGCATTTGTAGTGCTGATGGTATTCCTCAATATCAGTTGGATTGTCGTTGTCAGCAAGCGAATCTATGATAAAATGCTGCTTCATATGGAATTTCTCCATTATCTCCCTGCGGTGCTGCGTGGCATATTTCAGGGATTCGCCATTTGACAGAACAATGAGCTTGCCCACGCTGTGAATAGCCATCGCAGAAACAAGACAGCCCCGATTTATTCTTATAAAATTAGCGCTGAGCGTATCCTTGAGCTCGGCAAATGTCATACGCGTCTTGAGTACGCTTCCGTCAGAAATGTGGATAAATGCGTCCTGCTTCTTCATAGAAACATACAATATACTGCTTTCTGGTATATCGTAATGCTTTCGGTCGGATATGAACGAGATGTTTTTTTCAGTGTTCATTCGCTGGCTCCTTTATTGTGTGATATTAACGATATGTCGATAAGCGCAAAGCCCTCATCACGGGCAGTGTATGTGCGGGAACTTTTGATGTATAATAAACGCCATGAGTTTATTATACCATTAATTCAGAAATATTGCAAACAAAAAACAGCCGGAACATATCATAAAATACATTCCGGCTGCTGAATATCCATCAGGATCTTATGATCCACTTGAGAATATCTGATGCGTCAATAGCGTTTACAGTACCATCCTTGTTGAAGTCGCCCATAAGAGGATTTGCACCCTGGGATATTACAATGACGCATTTCAGCACAGCCGAAGCGTCAAGGGCGTTCAACACGCCGTCGTTATTGATATCGCCGGGCATATCGCTGAATTCGCACACCATTACAACATACTCGCCTGCAGAATCAGCACCCGGAATAGTCGCAGTGCCGTCTGCGCCGAGCTTTGCGCAGCCATGGAATATCAGCTTCCCGTCAGCCAGCTTGTATACGTTAGCAAACTGACCTGCGAACTCCTTACGGAAGCTGAGCTTCAGATCTGCCGGGATTTTTGTGCCTGATACCTTGAGGTCAGCGCCAGATACGCCGCGCAGGGCGCTTCTGTCGGCGCTGCCAGGAAGTGCCGAGAAGTCCGCCGCGGTAACTGCGGTTATCTCAGAGCCATCTGTCAGCCAGCTCTTTGAGCTGTCCGCAACGAACTCGACATGGAGTTTCTTTCCTGCGATAACTCTGATAACGTCAGACGGAACTTCATATGCGCCGTTGAGCATGATTATTACCGTACTGCCGTCCTGACGCTCAGCAAGTTCGACAGATATTTCCGCCCAGCTCATCGATTTACCATCGATAGAAAGTCGGGGTTCTGTATCCTGCCTTGGCGGTCTGGCAGAACCGCCTGAACCGCCTGAACCGCCGGACTGAGCCTTACGCGTGAATGCAGCCGAAGTAACGGAGCTTTCAGCTTCTCCGACAAAAGCAACTGCCTTTATCGTTGTTGTTGCCGTTATCGTGAACGCGCCGCTGTATTTTGTGGAGGAAGCAGTAGGTTCTGCACCATCGGTGGTGTAATGGATCGCGGCGCCATCGGTGGCGCAGGTGATCGTGACAGTCTGCGAACCGGTAAAGCGTCCGCCGTCCGGTGTAATGACCGGAGCCTCAACCGCCTTGAGCGCAGGAGTTATCACATAACCGCATGCGTATTATCGAATTTCTCAATGACAGAATACAACTCCACGCCGTTGTCCCTGAGTATCTTCCGGCTGACGGCGCTGTCATAGCGGTTCCGGGCGAATCTGTCCAGCTTGTGGACTATCACCAGGTCAAACAGCCCATATCGCGAATCGTTCAGCATTCGCTGGAATTCCTCACGGTCGGTATTCGTGCCGGTTCTGGAACGGTCGATGTACTCTCCTTGACGATCTCGATGTCGTTTTCCTCTGCGTACTTACGAATGGCGCGTTCCTGCGCGTCAATCTTGAAACCCTTGTTCTTGAACTCTGCCAGGACGGAACTCTTGACGCGCTCGCTTGCGAACTTGTAGCCGCCGAACAGCTTCTCCGCAGCGAAATACGCCTGCTGAGCGGAAAGCTTCGCGTTGAGATCGTCGGTGTCCTGCTTGTACTTGGCGTTAAGTTCATTGAGCTGCTTCTGGAGCTCCTCGGACTTGTTGTCCGCCTTGAGCTTTTCGAAATCCTTGTCACGGGCGGCGAGCTGCTTCGTCAGTTCCTCCAGCCTGGTCTTGTCAGCCGCAGCGGCTTCAGAGAAGATAAATTCCTTGCTCATTACCTCGTCAATCTGCTTGGTCTGCGGTAAGCTAGATTCCAAGCTTCTGCAGGAGTGCCTTTAACTTATCCATTTAAAAATCCTCCTGTTATGACGCCTTACGCCGTACCTTTCTCTGCTGCCTGGCGATTCATTATGCGGAATTCCACCGCAATAAGGATTATCGCCGCAGCCGCCGAAAGGAGGTCTGCGAACGGACCCGCCCAGAGTATTCCGTCAATACCCATGAACAGCGGAAGCACGATCATCGGCGGCAGCAGGAAGATTATCTGCCTTGTAAGGGACAGGAAGGCTCCCTTGATGGATTTGCCGATGGAAGTGAAGAACGTTGACGCAATCGGCTGGAGGCAGTTCAGCCAGGTAAAGAACAGGAATATCCGGAAGAAATTCACGCCGAACTCGAAGTATTCCTCGGTGCCGTCGCCGAACATGGAAATGATCTCCCTCGGGAACAGCTGGAACAGCGCAAACGCAGCGACAGACACACCGGCTCCCACGGTGAGCGCCGCACGGAACGCCTTCTTCACGCGGTCGTATTTTTCCGCGCCGTAATTGAAGCTTATTATCGGCTGAGCGCCCTGACCAAGCCCTATGACGATGGAGAATGTGATCTGGTTAATCTTCATGACGATTCCGGATACCGCGATCGGTATGGATTCCCCAAAGACGGACAGCGCGCCGTAGTGCTTCAGCAGATTGTTCATGGCTATCTGCACCACCATCATCGCGATCTGGTTAAAGAACGATGCCATGCCAATGGCTATTATCCGGGAGGTGTACTGCCAGCGGATACGCAGGTGCTTTGCCTCCAGGCGCACCGTCTTATAACGCGCAATGCACACTATCGCAACCGTTCCGGAGATCACCTGCCCGATAACTGTCGCCCAGGCGGCGCCGCTCATTTTCCAGTCAAAACCGAGGACGAACAGCGCGTCCAGGACGGTGTTTATCCCGGCGCCCAGGAGATTGCACACCATCGTCATTTTCGGGTTGCCGTCGGCGCGGATAAGGTGACCGCCGCCGGTCGTGATTATCATGAACGGGAATCCCAGGGAAGTTATTCTGACGTATTCCTCCGCCAGGGGAAGCACTTCCGCCGGGGAGCCGAACAGCTTCAGCAGCGGCGTCAGAAATATCTGCGTCACAACCAGCAGAACTGCTCCGCATATCAGCATCATCACTGTTGCATTGCCGACGAAATAAGGCGCCTTTTCGCGCTCTCCCCTGCCCATGTTCAGGTTGAAGCAGCTTGCGCCGCCGATCCCGAACAAAAGCGCCAGGGACAGGCAGGAAGTAGAAAACGGGAACGCTATATTCGTCGCCGCATTGCCCAGCTGCCCCACGGCATGCCCGATGAACAGCTGGTCAACTATGTTATAGAGCGCTCCCACCAGCATTGCGATAATACTCGGCACAGCAAATTTTATCATCAGTGAGGTTATCGGAGCGCTGCCGAGAAGCTCCGAACGGTTATTGTTCCTGTTTTCCATTTTATCACTCTTTCTGTATTTTACACAAACATTATTATTTTACCACACTGCCGCGAAAATGTCAAATCCACTTGAAAAAAGCCGGATAATAGTATATAATAAGAGTATCTGGAAAGAGGTGAGTTCGTGGCAATAAAGAACGAAATAGCCGCTGTGCTTGAAAAGCGGCGGGGCGAGGCGGTTTCCGGGCAGGAACTTGCGGATATGCTCGGCGTATCCCGGGCGGCAGTCTGGAAGGCAGTGAAGCAGCTCCAGGACGAGGGCTATCGCATCAGCGCCGGGCGCAACCGCGGATACATTCTCGGGAACGAAACGGACGTTCTTTCCGCCGAGGGTATTCGGCTGAATCTCCCGGAAAGATACCGCGAGATCCCCGTGGAGGTTTACCGCACGGTGGAATCCACGAACACCCTTGCCAAATCCGCCGCGCTGGGCGGTTCATCGCATGGCACAATAATCGCCGCCGATGAGCAGACGGCAGGACGGGGGCGCTTTGGTAAGCGTTTCTATTCTCCCTCCGACACCGGGCTTTACATGAGCGTGATATTAAAGCCGCACAAGCCGCTTTCGGACTGCTTCTTCATCACTGCGGCGGCGGCGTGCGCCATCACCGGCAGCATTGAGGAACTGTGCGGAATCACCACCGGAATAAAGTGGGTCAACGACATATTCTACTCTGGCAGGAAAATATGCGGAATACTCACCGAAGCGATAAGCGATTTCGAAAGCGGAATGGCTGAGGTCGTCATCGTGGGTATTGGCGTGAATATCAGCACGGCGGAATTCCCGGAGGAGATAAGCGGCGTTGCAGGCTCCCTGGGCGTATTCGCCGAGCGCAACCGGCTCTGTGCGGACATCGCCGCACGGCTGCTGGATTACACCGCCCGGGACGATAATGCGGCGCTTATGGAGGAATACCGGCGGCGCTCGCTGGTGCTGGGGCGCGAAATAACCTACCAACAGGACGGGCAGACCCTCACCGGAAAGGCTCTGGAAATCGACGATTCCGGCAGGCTCATCATAGAGAACAGCTACGGGAAATCCGCGCTGCGTTCCGGGGAAATTTCTATCGTAATGGGAGATTCTATTCGGAATGCGTAATTCGGAATTCGGAATGCGGAATTTTGGTGTCCGCTTCGCGGACGATAATAATAAAAAACAGGACGAAATTATCAGCGTCCTGTTTTTTGTTATTGAAATAACATCGGGCAAAGCCCGATACAATAATTCCGAATTCCGCATTACGCATTCCGAATTGAAATTTTACTTTCTCTCCTGCTCTGGATTTTTCTCTGCCGGCTTCTTCTGCCTGTACGCCCAGAACTTGTTTATCACAAAGTTCAGCGGAATTGTGATGAACATATTGAGCAGCGGCGCAAGGGAAGCGGCAAGATCTTCCGGCTGGAACTGTATTCCAATACCGGCGAGCCAGTCGCACAGTCCGCCGATGTGGGAGCCGAGATTTATCACGTCCAGCCACAGCCACAACAGCAGCGCAGTCAGGAACAGCCCCGTGATGGAATAGGAGATGTAGGTCTTTATCAGGACCTTCCACCAGACGCGCTTTTCGGCGTTCTCGTCCTGCCGGAACACAAATTTGCTCTGAAGCAGGAATGCGCTGAGTACGCTTATCACGAATCCCACCAGGTTCGCAGCCTGCGCACCGGAATGGAACACATAGTAGCAGAAGTTGTATATTATATAGTTCAGTACTGTATTGAATGCCCCCACCATGCCGAATTTCACGAACTGCCACAGGGCGGCGAGCTTTTTATTCTTGATTTCCATGTCATTGCCCTTTCTGAATATTACAGAATCTATTCTACATCAATTCGCGCTGTTTGTCAATTAATTTTGAAATACCACTTGACAAAACTGTTATCTCCGTGTATACTGTATATATCAGATATGAACACGCAGAAAGGAGAAATGCATGAAGATATTGCAGAACTCCGATGTACCGATATACCGGCAGATAGCGTCCCAGTTCAAGGACGACATCATGAACGGCAGGTTATCCGAGGGGGAATACCTGCCGTCGATACGCGGACTTGCCAGGGACCTGAAAATAAGCGTCATAACCACGATGAAAGCGTATGAGCTTCTCACGCAGGAGGGAATGATCGCGCCGGTACAGGGCAAGGGCTACATCGTTAATCCCCAGGACAGGGAAATGGTAAGGGAGCAGCAGCTAAGACTTCTGGAGCAGCATCTTCAGAATGCTATGGAAGCCGCGAAGCTTGCCGGAGTATCCCGGGAGGAACTTGTAAAAATGCTTTCAGTCCTGTACGACACGGACTGACGGAAAGGAAAGGAATTATGCTGATATTTTCACGCGACAGGAAAAAGATGATCGACTGCGTATCCGTACAGGTCACCAGAAATTTCGGCGGCGGCAAGGACGGAAAGTTCGGTCTTATCGCCTACGGCGGCGGATTAGGTAGTATGTCCTACGGCGTCATTGCGTCATTTTCCGACGAAAAGACCGCCATGGACGAGCTGGAAAAGATGTTCACGGCATTTGAAAGCGGCGCACAAGCCTACCGTCTGTGAGGACCAATATGAAGAAAAACACATGGTCGCTCATATACTGGATATCCATTTTTGTAATGGGAGTTCTCGGGGTGATATGGGCGGTGAACTCAATAGCCGCAAACAACGGCGGAGGATTCCTGCCGGGTGCGCTCAAATTGGCACTTAGTATCGTGGATATGATATGCCTTTTCCTGCTCGTATTTTCAAGAATAAAGGGAAAGGGAGATAAGGGGTAATTATTATGGATTACAAAAGCTGCGTGAGCATACGGGGGCTCACAAAAAAATACAGCAAATTCACGCTGGGGGCGCTTGACCTGGATATCCCGATGGGATTCTCCACGGCGCTCATCGGCGCAAACGGCGCCGGGAAGACAACGCTCATAGACATACTCTGCGGAGTTACCCGGCGCACCTCCGGCGAGGTGGTGTATTTCGGCTCCGACAAGGATATAGACGAGCCGGCGCTCCGGGAGAGGATAGGCTACTGCGCCAGCACAGCGTTCTTCCCGATGGGATTCAACGCAAAGGATATCGCAGTATCCATGGAAATAGCCTACAGCAGCTTTGACCGCGCGAAATTCGCGGAACTTTGCGAGCAGTTCGAGGTGGACAGCGAGCGGACAAAGAAGCCGCGCAACATGATGAAGCAGTCCGACGGTAACCGTATGCGCACCTGCCTTGCTTCTGTATTCGCGCGCAGCACTGAACTGCTGATTCTCGACGAGCCGGGAAGCTCCCTTGACCCGCTCATGCGCGACCGGCTCTGCGACAGAATGCGCGCTTACCTGGACGACGCGGACGGTAATCGCTCAGTAATCTTCTCCACGCATAATATCGCAGATATGGAGAATGCGGCGGACTATGCGGTGTTCATGGACCGTGGAAGGCTGATCGAACAGGGATTCATCGAGGAGCTGAAGGAGAAATACATCGTTATCAGCGGCGACGCCCAGGACTACGAAAAAGCGAAACCGCTTCTCATGAGCAGCAGCCACAACCGCACCACTTTCGACGGGCTTGCCCTGGCGGAGCATTCCGCAGAACTTGCGGAAATGGGCGTGGAGAGCGAAGCTCCGACTTTGCAGCAGCTGAGCGTAGGTCTGCTGAAATATGCGGAGGGCAACAGATGAAGAAGTACATACGGGCATACAAGCTGTTCCTGGGCGAATTGCCATGCAAGCAGGCGCTATATTCCCTGGTCATTGTAGCAATCCTGTGCGTTATGTTCTGCGTGGAATATATCCTGGGCGGCGGCAGTGATTTCGTCATGGGCCTGTTCCATGGAATAGCTGCTATGATAGGGCCGATAGCTGCGCTGTGGGGCACTTCGCTGCTGATCGCACTCTACAACACCTGCTCTCCGGAAACCCCGGGATACAAATTCTTCAGGTGCATACCTGACGGCAGAATGCAGTTTTCCAGAGCGATAGTCACAGGCAATACATTCGTCGCAATAACAAGTATTGCTCTGCTGTTTCTGGCGTATATGTTGTTCCGGCTGGCGGACTACAATATTTCCGGCGTTCTGCTCGGTATACTCATAATGCCCATTGCAGCGGGATTCGTCAATTTCGCGGTATACATCAAGCGCAATACAGCAAGAATGGTGCTTATGATTCTGTTACTGACCATTCCGGGCTTTACTTCCGGATTCATGGTGGGACTGTCCGAGGACGGGGGACCCACACTGGCGGACATGGTTGCGAATAACTGCCTGCCTTTCTTTATTATCCTGGCAGCTATCAAGAGCATTTTCGGGAAGAAGTTCAA
>OGUO01000878.1_pt1 | contig 21565 bp, 10 predicted proteins | sample 1553641 | NCBI WGS metagenome assembly OGUO01 (sample SAMEA2579980, study PRJEB22360) | human gut metagenome | biome: human gut; feature: human-associated habitat; material: faeces | place: Denmark | collected 2008/2010 | reverse complement strand
CAGCAAACGGATATTGCGTTGAATGGCCTCCAAATATTCCGGATGACGGGCAGCCATCAGATAATAGCCTCCCATAAATCCGTCACTGGTACGTCCACCCCAGTATGTCCACTTAAAACTGCGTGTGCCCCAACTGTTATCCCAAGCACCGTCGGGCAACATAAATTCCAGATGGGTATTCATGGAACGTTCTACAAGTGACAATAATTCCGTATCATTCGCCATCACTGCATAATATGCCATATTAGGCAGTGATTCTTCTACATTATAAAGCAAATCTACCGGACGGCAACCGTTTGGAGTTTCTGAGGCGATATTAGGTCCCTCGCCATACAAGAAACAGTCATTCGCGGTAAAATATTCTTTTAATCCGCGAGCTATCTCTCCGGCTTCCTTCTTAAATTCAGGCCGATTGCACATCTCACCGATAGCGTATAGTGCATAGGTTGCCGAAGCAGAATAGTTTACATTCATATTTCTCATGCCTTCTCGCCTTCGGCTATAAATGAAAGGATTGTTCATCATAAACTCACCAGCCTCTACCAATCGCTGTTTCCAATGATGATGGGTTGAATCATCCAATAGATGTCCGTGATAATGCAAAGCTTCATAAAGAGCAATCGCTGCAAATACCGTCGTACCGTTCCAATCCGATACATGTACATCGTTCATCCATGACCCGTCCGGACGGTGTACATTCTCCATCCACGCCATCAAGCGCTTGGCTCCGAGCAAATATTTTTGGTTCCCGGTCTTTTCTGCCAAATACATCAAAGGAAGTACGGCATCACCTATACGTCCATGCATACGGGCACATGCAGGGCACAAGACTCCTCCATCAAGTGCGGAATCGGAACAAGTGTACTGATAAGCCAGAAAAGCATCCATCCATTCCGTCAACAGCTTATCCGCTTCACTACGCAATGAATCATCAAAAGAGTTCGCATTTACATTCCGTGCTTGTCCTGCCAAAGATGATACACAAAACAGCACCATCATAAACAACATGTTTTTCATATCTCTTTCATGGTTAGATTTTAATGCTCAAAGTTAGTCCTTTGTTATCAGTATTTCACTCTCTTTTTATTCAATATCATGCCAATGGGCGTTTAAACCTCTTGTAATATTGTTGAATCAATGCTAATATTGTTGAGACCTCACTTGCCAAAACAATATTGGTACACTTTTAAACATAAGGAAGTCTCGGTTAAACACAAACGGACTACTTTAGCTGCGGGAAACAAATGTTCTTAATTCTTAATGCCTTATGAGACACCTACCTTTATTAATGTGTACTGCCTTCTGCGGATTGTATTCCACACAGACAAAGGCGGCAGACACAAAAAACGAAAAGCCCAATATTCTTTGGCTCACCTTTGAAGATACTAGTGCATACGAATTCGGTTGCTACGGCAACAGAGGAGTACATACTCCCAATGCGGACAGCCTTGCCGCCCGCGGCATACAGTTTATGAACGCATGGTCCGTAGCTCCCCAGAGCTCGGCTGCCCGTTCTTCACTGATTACCGGATGCTATTCAAGCACTTACGGCATGGACATCCATCCTGTGCCCTACGATACACCTGCTGACATCTTCTTTCCACAGAAATTACGCGAAGCCGGATATTACTGTACAAACAACAGCAAGACACACTACAACTCTACCACTGACAATAAAATATGTTGGGACGAATGTAGCAACAAAGCCTCATACAATAGTCCCAAACGAAAAAAGAACCAACCCTTTTTCGCTGTATTCAACACGGTAACCTCACACATGGGACGCATCCGAACTTTCCATACAGACGGACGCAGAGATTACACACGGGAAGGCATATACCCGGCACTGCTTTCATTGCCTGCTTATGTTCCCGACTTGCCGGAAGTACGTTCCGACTATGCCGGTCATTTAGAAGCAGTACAAGACGTGGATACCTGGCTGGGATTCTTCCTGAAAGACCTGAAAGAGAAAGGCTTGGATGAAAATACAATTATATTTTTCTTCAGTGACCACGGCGGTTGTATACCCCGTGGTAAAGGATATTTGTACGAAAGCGGTCTAAAAGTACCTCTGATTGTCTATTTCCCGCCCAAATGGCAACACCTGGCCAAGCAGGCTTCAGGCAAAGAGTACAGCTTGGTCAACTTCACGGATTTAGGGCCTACCGTACTTAGTCTTGCAGGGGTAAAACCACCCAAACAGATGCAGGGCAAAGCACTTTACGGCAAGTTTGCAAACAAAGAAAAACGCCAGATGCAATTTGCATTAGCAGCCAATCAATTGCATCATTTCATGCCGGTACGCGCCGTTACCGATGGGCGTTTCAAATATATCCGTAGTTATATCCCCTATCGTCAGTTTGCCCTGCGCAATTATTATCAATGGGGAATGCCTTCCAACAAAGCATGGGATAAACTAGTATTGGAAGGGCATAATACCAACCCTAACTGGAAACTGACTTTCGAAGCCCATCCGGCAGAAATGCTGTTTGACCTTGAAAAAGATCCGGATGAACTGCACGACTTATCCGGTACTCCCGAATATGCAGAAATCTTGTCCAAAATGCGCCAAGCACTATCTGACCATATTCGTGTCACCGGTGATTTGGGGTTCTTCCTTCCCACTTCACGCACCGGTCATATTCTTTACGACAAAGTGCGCAAGGAGAAATATCCTCTGAACGAACTTTATACTCTTGTTGAAACAGCTGGAACAGCAACCACCGCCTCTCTGTCTATGTTAGAAGAAGCAATTACCAATCCGCTATCCGAAATGAGATTCTGGGGAGTAGTAGGATATGCCAAACTTGCCAGAGAAAAGCAAATATCTTCTTGTCCGCAAGCCTTGTTGGCACTCCTCCAAGACAGTAATCCCTACATCGCTTCCGAAGCCGCCTATGCCGCAGCCTATCTGGGTAAAAGTCAAGAAAGCGTTGCCCGCCTAATTATTCCCACAGAGGAAAAATACAGAAAAATAGGGTACTCTTCACTGGAATGCTTATCTTTAGACCCTGATATGCGTGACTGTATCCGTCCTTTCCTGTCGGAGCTGAGAGAAGCCGCAGAAACCCTGCCACGCCTTGAAAACGAAGATGCCGGACTCATGGCGCGGGGAATCCTCGTGAACTTGGGTGAAATGGATATCCAAGACCTATATGGTCCTGAAGCTTATAAAAGAGGTCTGAAATTTAACTATGGTCGTAGAGCAATGATACCGTTGCCCAACTAAAAGGAATAAATTTATGCGTAGTACAATCAAAATCGTAATTTTATTGTTTTTCATATGTACTTCCATGTCCGGAGCTTCGTTTCCGGACATGGAAAAGTATATGCGCCAACATGCCTTGATATGGGAACAATTACCCATGCAATGGAATGAAGGTGCTTTTTTAGGTAATGGATTGGTCGGCATGATGGTATATGCCGATTCCACACTCAATGCATTAGTTTTCCATCTGGGACGTCCCGATGTCACAGATCATAGGAAAGCTCCCTACCGAAAAACCTCCATCGGCACGGAAGAGGCAGATAAAATGGTGGATTTTTGCAGGCTTGATGTCGGTAAAATGCTATTATTCCCTGAAGGGAAGATACTTTCAGGCACTTTTTATCTCGACATTTACAATGCCGAACTGACCGGACACCTAAAAACAGACAAAGGAGACTTGACTTTCCACGCCTATACTCCCCAACCCGAAGAAGTGAATATCGTGGAAGTTTCCTCCGGAGTCCCTTACCGCTGGAAGGGGATTCCCGGGAACCCATGCTCTCCCCGCATAAGAGTATTTCCCCATTTGAAAGAAAAATTAAAATACAAGGACAACCCCGCACCTGTCGTCGACCAAAAAGACAAAGAAGGTAGTTGGGTACAGTCCTTGTTGGCGGGAGGAGACTATGCAACCTACTGGAAAGAGGTGCCGGGCGGAAAATCACGTTCCGTATTGTACGTGTCTACAGCCAATGAAGTGCCGGCTTCATCCCTCTCTCTTGCCAAAGCCATGAAGACTGTAGAAGCAACACAGATTACAGGAACTAAATTGTTGAAACAAAAGACACGCCAGTGGTGGAATGCCTACCACGAACGTTCTTTCCTTTCCATTCCGGACAAAAAACTGGAGAACTTTTATTTCATACAGATGTACAAACTTGCCACTTGTTCTCATCCGGATGGCCCGGCAATGGACGTAATGGGCACTTTCTTCAAACTGAGCCCATGGCCCAGTTTCTGGTGGAACCTAAATATACAACTGACTTATATGCCCATAGGACCAGCCAATAGGATGGAACAAGGCAAAAACTTCCAGCGACTGATGGATGAAGTGTTTCCTTCACTTGTCCGTTCTATTGAACCATGCAAGATAGGTGACTACACCTGGGCATTGCAAAACTATTATATGTACCTGCGATATGCCGGTGCTGACTGGCAAGATATCAAACAACAAGTAGTTCCAAAAGCACTGGACGCATTTGCCGTATTCGATAAAATACTGTGTTATAAAGAAAACACATGGCATCTCACCCATATTGAGTCTCCCGAATATGAAGGGTTCCAAAAATACAATGACAGCAATTACGGATTAGCTTCACTGAGCTGGTTGCTCCAAACATTGATAGCATGTCATGACAGAACTTCAAGCACTCATCCCGACTATGCACGCTGGAAAGAAATCCTGACACGACTGGCTCCATATCCCACCAATGAAAACGGTCTGATGATTGCCGCCAACAAACCGCTGGAGAAGTCCCACCGCCATTATTCGCACCTATTGGCCTTCTACCCTTTCCGACTTTTACATCCCGATGTACCAGAGAACCGTAAATTCCTGGAGAAATCCATCGAACACTGGTTGTCTTTAGAAGATGGGAAAGGATTAGCAGGATATTCCTATACCGGAGCAGCTTCTCTATATGCCTATTTGGGTAACGGTAACAAGGCTTACGAACGCTTGGCACATTTCATCAACAAACCAATCGGAATCAGCATTCTGCTACCCAATACATTCTATGTGGAAAGTCAAGGCAAGAATCCGGTAATAGAAACCCCATTAAGTGCTGCGGCCTCCCTTACTGAGCTGCTTATACAAAGCTGGGATGAGACTATACGTATCTTCCCGGCTGTGCCAGACCATTGGAAAGATTGTGCTTTCCATGCCCTCAGGGCGGAAGGAGGATTTACCGTCTCGGCTCAACGCCAAGACGGAAGAACCGAATGGGTCAGCCTGACCAGTGAAAAAGGACAACCTTGCCGTATACAGTTATCCGGATGGGATGCCGTCCATCAGCTATCTGCAGGACGTACCGTCTCCATCAAACCGCTGGGTAATGAGACCTATGAACTGGACCTGAAAACCGGAGAAAGCGTAACGCTGGCCCCTGACAAATCAACAAAATGCAAACTACGCCTTATCCGGGCAAAAAACAAATCCCAATCCAACTTCTATGGAGTGAAATCAAGAAAAGGTTTGCCCGAAATAATGGAATGGCCGGAATTAACTCCCATCAAGGAACGTGTGAATGTACAGGCCGACTCTGCTCGTATCCGACAGATTGTCGACGGCTGTTGGGTGGCCGTAGGTACCAATAAGTCCCATGCCATACAACTGGACTACTCCCGTCCCTTTCAAGGACAGCCTTCTTACCGTTTTGAGCTGAAACAAGATGACAACACTCTGGAAGGCTACTCTAAAGGAGAAACCAAAGGTCGCGCCGAACTATGCTATTGCTATGCCGTATCCGACGATTTCAAAAACTATCCGGCAGATGAATATCCCAATGCTCAAAAGATGAAGACCGTCTATCATTATGGCAAGGGAAGTTGCCCGCAAGGTTCATCCATGAGCTACACATTCTCTGTTTACATTCCACATACCCTTGACAAAAACGTATCTACCATCTTTGCCCAATGGCACGGCATGCCAAGCCGTACACTTGTGTCCGACCCTGATGGCAAAGTAATGAGACTCAGTACCAAGGAGTTTCTGGAACTGGAGAGGCGAATGATTTTCAAGAAAAATACGGCATATGATAAAATTATCAAAATCAACGCCCAAGGAGATACCCTCTACAGAGCAGGGAAACCGAACGGTTGGCTGATAGAACAAGGCGGTTATCCCCCGCTTGCCTTCGGCTTTTCACAAGGTTATTTCTACATCAAAGCCAATTCGGACCGCAAATGGCTGACGGACAAGACCGACCGCTGTAATGCCAATCCTGACAAGGCAGAAATCATGCATCCAGTCACCTCTACCTTCAAAACCTCGACAATAGCATATAAAATGCCATTCGAGAATTTCCCCAAAGATTGCTGGATAACTTTTCAGGTAAATATAGACTGGACCGAATATGGAAAAGAAAAAGAAACCATTCTTAAACCCGGACTTCTTGACGTAACCATGTCCTACCGTCAATCAGAAAAGGAAGTGAAAGAACATATCGTAAACAATGAGGAGATACTGATTGGCCGCAATGACGAAGAAGGATATTACTTCAAATTCGGCATATACCGTGTCGGCAACAGTACCATTCCGGTTTGCTATAACCTAGCCGGTTATAAAGAGCAGTTCCGAAAAGTAACGACAAGAATCACGCAATTTTAAATCCCATATTTTTCAACTCAACACAGAACGATTGATTTCTTGTTTTTTCGTAGAAAAACAAAAAAGGAAGAAATAATAGCCGAATTCAACAAGCAACAAAAAGCCCGCCACCTTAATGGAGACGGGCTTGAAAAGTAGCTCCGAGGGGAATCGAACCCCTATCTAAAATTTAGGAAATTCTTGTTCTATCCGTTGAACTACAGAGCCTCAACTGATAATCAGCGGAATATGTAGAATATTTATAGAACTTCTACACTATTTTTACACGACGCAAGCTGATTACGGATGCAAAGATAATGTATTCTGCCGATTTTCCGAAAAAAGTTTTGTTAATCCGATTAACTTTCCGAAATTTGCTGCCTATGTAAACGGAATAGTAATCCTCAAATAATCTATAGTAATTCGTAAGTTATGGCAAACGACATGATGGTCAAAGAACTGGAGCAAGTGGTAGTCCGCTTCTCCGGAGACTCCGGCGATGGTATGCAGCTCGCCGGCAACATCTTTTCAACAGTTTCGGCTACCGAGGGCAATGATATCAGTACATTCCCCGACTATCCGGCAGATATCCGCGCCCCGCAAGGCTCACTCACCGGTGTTTCCGGTTTTCAGGTACATATCGGTGCAGAGAAAGTCTATACCCCAGGTGACAAATGCGACGTATTGGTAGCGATGAACGCCGCCGCACTGAAAACCCAATATAAGTTTGCTAAATCCACTGCTTGTATCATCATCGATACAGATGCTTTCCAGAAGTCAGACTTGGAAAAGGCCGCTTTCAAGACCGATAATCCGATAGAGGAAATGGGTATTAAGCAGGATGTCATCGCCGCCCCCATCTCGAAGATGGTGAAAGACTGCCTTGCCGACACCGGAATGGACAACAAGTCCATGCTGAAATGCCGCAATATGTTTGCAGTAGGCCTGGTATGCTGGCTGTTCAACCGCGATCTGAAAATAGCCGAAGATTTCATCCGCGAGAAATTCGCCAAAAAGCCCGAAATTGCCGGAGCAAATATCAAGGTCATCCATGCAGGATATGACTACGGACACAACACCCATGCTTCCGTAGCCCATACATATAAGATTGAAAGTAAGACTACCGTTCCCGGCAGATACATGGATATCACGGGGAACAAAGCAACTGCTTACGGTTTCATCGCCGCAGCTGAAAAGGCTGGCTTGAAGCTGTTCCTCGGCTCCTATCCCATTACTCCGGCAACCGATGTACTGCACGAACTCTCCAAGCACAAGTCTCTGGGCGTGATGACCGTGCAATGCGAAGACGAGATTTCCGGTTGCGCCACTTCTATCGGCGCCGCTTTTGCAGGTGCGCTGGCTGTGACCTCCACTTCCGGTCCCGGTGTCTGCCTGAAATCGGAAGCTATGAACCTGGCAGTCATTACAGAACTTCCGCTGGTTGTGCTCGACGTGCAACGTGGCGGTCCTTCTACCGGTCTGCCCACCAAGTCAGAGCAGACAGACTTGTTGCAGGCATTGTTCGGCCGCAACGGTGAAAGCCCAATGCCCGTCATCGCCGCCTCTTCACCCACAAGCTGTTTCGACGCAGCCTACATGGCAAGCAAAATTGCACTGGAGCACATGACCCCGGTCGTATTGCTGACCGACGGCTTTGTTGCCAATGGCTCCGGCGCCTGGAAGCTGCCCAAACTGGCAGACTATCCCGCCATCACCCCTCCCTACGTGACTTCCGAAATGAAGGACAACTATACTCCGTACAAACGCAATCCCGAAACAGGTGTCCGCTATTGGGCCATCCCCGGACAAGAAGGCTATATGCACATCCTCGGCGGTCTGGAGAAAGACAGCAATACCGGTGCCATCTCCACCGATCCCGAAAACCATGACTTGATGTGCCACCTGCGTGCCGAGAAGGTTGCCAAAATCCCCGTACCTGATGTAGAAGTGCAAGGCTGTGCAGACGATGCCGATTTGCTGATTGTCGGTTTCGGCGGTACATACGGCCACTTGTATTCGGCCATGGAAGAGATGAACAAGGCAGGCAAGAAGGTTGCCCTCGCCCACTTCACTTATCTGAATCCGCTCCCCAAGAACACGGAAACCGTTCTGAAGAAGTACAAGAAGGTGGTAGTTGCCGAACAGAATCTCGGACAATTTGCAGGTTATCTACGTATGAAGATAGACAACTTCACCCCGTACCAGTTCAACGAAGTCAAAGGACAACCGTTCGTCGTTGCCGAGCTGGTCGCAGCGTTCAATAAATTAATTGATAATTGACAGTTGACAATTGATAATAACCATGCGTAATATGCGGATTATCAATGACCAGCCACCAATTATCAACTATCAATTATCAACTATCAATTAAAAAAGATTATGTGCGAATATACAGCAAAAGACTATAAAAAAGGACAACCCCGTTGGTGTCCGGGTTGTGGTGACCACTTCTTTCTGGCTTCACTGCACAAAGCAATGGCAGAAATCGGCAAAGCTCCTTGGGAGAATGCCGTCATCTCAGGTATCGGCTGCTCCAGCCGTCTGCCCTATTACATGAATACGTATGCGATGCAGACCATCCACGGACGTGCTGCTGCCATCTCTACAGGTGCCAAGGTTGCCAATCCCAACCTGACGGTATGGCAAATCTCCGGCGACGGTGACGGTCTGGCCATCGGCGGTAACCACTTCATCCACGCCGTACGCCGTAACATCGACCTGAACATGATTCTGCTGAACAACCGCATCTACGGTCTGACCAAAGGTCAATATTCTCCGACCTCTCCACGTGGTTTCGTCAGCAAGTCGTCTCCCTATGGTACGGTAGAAGATCCATTCCACCCGGCAGAGCTTTGCTTCGGTGCCCGCGGCCGTTTCTTTGCCCGCGCGGTAGCTACCGATGCTCCGGGGACAGTGGAAATATTGAAGGCAGCCATGGCTCACAAAGGGGCTTCCGTTTGCGAGATTCTGCAAAACTGCGTTATCTTCAATAACGGTACGCATGACTCCGTAGCCAAAAAGGAAGACCGCGCCAAGAATGCTATCTACTTGAAACACGGCGAACCAATGCTCTTCGGCGAGAACAACGAATACGGACTGATGCAGGAAGGCTTTGGTCTAAAAGTCGTGAAACTCGGTGAGAACGGCATTACAGAGAAGGATATCCTTATCCACGATGCCCACTGCATGGACAACACCCTGCAACTGAAGCTTGCCTTGATGGAAGGTCCCGACTTCCCGATTGCACTCGGTGTTATCCGCGATGTGGAAGCTCCTACTTACGACGATGCTGTTCATGAACAAATCGAAGAGGTGTCTGCCAAGAAGAAGTATCACAACTTCGAGGAATTACTGATGACGAATGATACGTGGGAAGTAAAATAAACCACTAAGATTTTTGCATAAGTTGCTTCCACACTTCCACTCATCTGCCGAAATTTCTTATCCAACGGCATTTCAGATGCTGTGGAAGCAACTCAAAAGTATGGAAGCGCATTTTGCTTCCACACTTTTGAGTTGCAATATTAATAGCTTGTATCATTTCTTATTAATATTATGTTTGCACGAAACAAATAAGGTGCAAACATGATATTAATTTCCTAAAAGTAAGAGTACCTCCCTATCCTTTCTCTCACAAACCGCAGGCTGATAGTTCCTTCGTTCGAGTAATCCTTCCCAGATAAAGGTCAAAAACACTCCCACCCTGAAAAGAAAATGCAACCACTGCAACTGCACCAGATTTTATTGCAGCGATAGAACAGACCTCCGACGAACAAGACTTCAAGGGAAGAGAGGGAAATTGTGGAATACCTACTGTGGATTTTTTCCACATCTCCACACCACAAACACCCGAACTTTCCTTTTTCCCGATAGAAAATAAGCAATTGATTATCAATATTATTCATCCTTAAAAGGATAGTCTGCCTTTCGTTTGGCATACCTCTTGCTAAAATATCCGCCGAAAGGACGTAACATTTATAATAAGATAAATCAATTATTTTTCAGTAGTATGAAAATCAGGATGAGAAAACGGTGTGACATTCCACATTCAGCGTCGCACTTCCAAAAAAGTTTGATTATTGCAAGTTGGTTATTAACATTTCTTTTCACCGGAACAGCCTTTGCACAAGAGAACCGAACCATTACAGGCATTGTAAGAGATGTAACGGGAGAACCGCTTATCGGTGCCAGCGTCATACAGAAAGGCACCAACAACGGCGTCATTACCGATGTGGACGGCAACTTCACACTGACCGTTCCTGCAGATGCAACACTCTCTATCGCTTACATGGGCTATGCTACCCGGGAGATAAACCTGGCAAAACGAAAAAAGCAAGGCGACCTGAAGATTACACTCAGCGAAGATACCCAGCAACTGAAAGAAGTCGTAGTAACGGCAATGGGTATCAAAAAAGACACGAAACGTGTCGGCTATGCCATCAGTACCATCAGTGCAGACGAATTGGTAAAGGCAGGAGCACCCAACTTTGCCTCTGCCATGTACGGTAAAGCACCGGGAGTCCGCATCACACAGACACAAGGCGGTTCTGCCGGAGCTGTCTCCATCAACGTACGCGGACTGACTTCCATCACTGGAAATAACCAGCCACTCATCATTCTGGACGGTGTACCCATCCGCAACGGCGGCACGGGTAAAAGCACGGACTTCGCCGAATTTGGCAACGACGGACAAATCCGTTCCAATGGTCTGGTAGACATCAACCCAGAGGACATCGAGAGCCTCAGTATTCTGAAAGGAGCTTCCGCCACAGCTCTCTACGGCTCGGAGGCTGCAAACGGTGCGGTAGTCATCACTAGCAAGCGCGCCAAAAGCGGCAAGCTGACGGTGGACTTCAATGCCCAAGTCATGGCAAACTTACCGGCTTATCTACCAAAAGTACAGACCGTATACGGGCCGGGAACCTACAACACCGCATACAGCGATTATGAGAAACAGACGGGAGGCTTCTATCAGAGAACCCTAAACGGACAAAGCTACAAAAGCCTCCGTTCCACCACCTTGTCCTTCGGCCCGAAATACGACGGCAGCGAGGTACTTTACTGGGACGGGAAGATGCGCCCCTACCAGGCACTGACCGACAACCCGTGGAAAGAGTTGTTTCGCACCGGCTGGACCCAGACTTACAATCTCGCCATCTCACAAGGGACGGAAACCACCAGCAACCGCTTCTCCTACACATTCATGGACGAGATTCCCAATGCCCTGACCGGAAGCTTCACCAAACACAACTTCAAGCTGACCGGTTCGTATCAACTGGCGAAACCGCTGAAACTGGAATACTCCCTTAACTACATCGTACAGAATGTAGAAGACCGCCCGCAAACCTCGCTCAACCTATACAGCGGTTTCGGCAACATGTTCTCCACCTTCCTGGACATTCCCTATCTGAAACAAAGTTACGTCACCAGTCTGGGATACCGTAATACCTTTGTCGGAGGAAACGCCACGCTGACTCCTGAGGAATCATGGGCCTACGACCCCAGTTACGCCACCGGAGTGAACAACATGCTGTGGAATATGTACCATCACCATAGCGACGAGACAGAGAATCGGCTCATCGGTATGATTCGCCCCACCTGGCAGATAACCAACTGGCTGAGTCTGCGCGCCCAGGTTTCAACTGATATCACAGATGTGAAGCAAACACTGAAATATGAAAGCGAACAACCCAATTCCCTATACGACCCCAACGGTAGCTTCCAGTCCATCAACCGCCGTTACGACATTGTCTATGGAGATGTTATGTTGAACTTCAACTATAATATCAACCGCTTCGACATTGCCGCCACCGTAGGCTGGACCGGACGCTACGAAAATATGAACAATATGAGGGTCTCCACCAATGGCGGGCTTGTCACGGAAAACTGGTTCGACCTCAATGCCAGCCGCTACACGCCAAGCAGTACCCTGCAACGTATGGAACTACTGAAAACCGGCTATATGGGTACACTAAGCCTGGGATGGGACAACTATCTATTCCTTGAACTGACCGGACGCCAGGAACGCTCGTCTACCCTAAAAGACCAGAGCTTTTTCTATCCTTCCGCTAATCTGAGTTTCCTCTTCACCCAAGCCTTCCACATGCCGTCATGGTGGAACTATGGAAAACTGCGCCTCTCATACGGTATCGTAGGAAATGCTCCTGAAACCTATACCGCCAATATCGTCTACGAGCAAGGTTCGGACAACGGATTCACCTGGAACACCATTCCCTCTTCATGGGGGAATGCAGATATCCGTCCGGAAAAGAAGTACGAATACGAGATAGGTCTGGAAAGCAAGTTCTTAAACAACCGGTTGGGTATAGATGTATCTTACTACAACAACCGTGTAAAGGACCAGATACTCTCCACACCGCAACCTTCCACATCAGGCGTAAAGAATGTGTTGATGAATGTGGGCGAGGTAGCCAACCACGGCTGGGATATATCAATCAGTGCCACTCCCATACTGACCAGAGATTTCCGCTGGGACCTGACAGCCAACTATGGTGTATATAAGAACAAAGTAGTGAAACTGGCCGATGGAGTGCCCTATCTGGAAATACTCAACTCCGGAGGCAGTGGAATAAAAATACAAGCTGTGGAAGGCCAGCCAATGGGTGACATCTATGCGCAGGTTCCCCAGGTGAACGAAAACGGTGAGTACCTCGTTTCCGATAAAGGGCTTTACCTCAACCAAACCGAATTGCAGAAAGTCGGCAACATCAATCCGGCAGGCGTAGGAGGTCTATTCAACTCTTTCTCCTACAAGAATGTATTCCTCGATTTCAGTATCGACTTCCGCATCGGAGGAGATGTCATCAACGAAATGAACCAATATGCCACCGCAGTGGGTCTGACACCCGAATCCCTAAAGTACCGCGATACGGAACACGGCGGACTGTCCTATTACTATCCGGGCGACAACAATTCCAGCGGAATTCCGGTACAAGTAGACCCTTCCACGGGTGCCGGCCCCAACGGAGAGATAATCTACCACGACGGCATCATCCTTCCGGGTGTAGTGGCCTCCACTGGCGAAAGAAACACACGTATCATTCCGGCAGGCTATTACTACAACACCACCTATAATTGGGGAACGGAGGCCGAACAGCTGACATACCGCCATTCGGTATTCGACAATTCTTATGTCAAACTGCGTGAATTGACCATCGGCTACCAGTTTCCCGAAAAGATAATTTCCAAACTGGGACTGGGCCGGCTGAGTGTGTCGGTCTTCGGACGTAACCTCTTCTACTTCTACAAAGCACTGAAAAACTACGATGCGGAGTCGTCCGTCGGAACATCCTGGGCCAACCAGGCTACCGTGGGAAGTTCTACCACAGCTACCCGCAGTTTCGGTGTTTCACTTCGTGCAAGTTTCTGACAAAACAACCATCCAAAAAACAAAAAAGAGTATGAAAAAGACAAAGATATTATCCCTTGTTTCATTGGGAGCATTCCTCTTGACAACATCAGGCTGTACGGATTATGACTTCGACAGCAAATACGAAGACCCCTCCAAAGTAACCCAAGTCACCATCAGTAATCTGATGGTAGGAGTCTTCCAAAAAGTAAAGGACTATGATGTTTATGAATACAACCGGTTCTTCGGATTCGATTCACAGTTTACGGGCAAGTATGCACAAACCTTCGGCTACTCCAACACTACAGATATGTATACCCCCGGCTATATACCCGCCATTGACGGACAGTGGGACAATGTGTATTCGGCACTGGCCCAGTTCCGCAAGCTGGAATCTCTCTACAAAGAAGAAAGCGCGGCAGAGCAAGCACAGGATGAGGCATTCTATCTTGCCGCCAAAGTACAGCTGTACGATTTTTTCGCCGCCACAGTGGACGTTTTCGGGGATATGCCTTTCTCGGAAGCTTGCATGCTGCCGCTTACCAACGATGTAGGTAAATCGTATGCTCACTATGACAAGGCCGAGAATATATATAAAACCATTCTTGACGAGCTCAAAGAAATTGCTCCGCGGTTCCGCTCCATCCCCACACCGAGGAACTTCAATACACAAGACTTTATCAACAACGGGGACATGGACAAATGGGAACGTTATGCAAACTCCTTGCGACTGCGCCTTGCCATGCGCGTAGCCGCGCAAGGAGACTTGCAGACGGAAGGCCGTACCGCCATCAAGGAAATCCTGGAAAATCCGTCGGCCTATCCGTTGATAGAGGAACAAGAAAACAACATCCTCATTGTCAACCAGAAGTCTGGGCAACTGAACTTCACTGCAGGCCACGGACTGGGTGACTGGGTAACCAACCGACTCGCTTCGGGCGCCATCATCGACCGCATGCTGGGCCATGGCAACTACGATATGACCTGCAATGACCCACTGAGCGGCGTTTATGTGAAAGGAGAAGATGACCCGCGCATCCTACTCAACTTCAATCCCGTGAAGATTACCAACCAGAACACCGGTCAATTGGACGAACACCGTTATCTGGGCACAGACCTTACCGTGGCAGATGAGCTGACGGAATATTACAACTCGCAGGCACAAGACGAAGTCAATACCAGCAACACCGGTTTCTCACAAATCACGCAGAAAGGTTTCTTTTGGGAAAACGATAAATTCGACATGCTGATAATGGCCTCACCCGAAATCCATTTCCTAAAAGCGGAAGCCTATGAAATGGGGTATGGAGTGGCAAAGAATGAAGCAAAAGCGGAAGAAGAGTTCAAAAAGGCTGTCAGCCAATCCATCACGCTTTACTACTATTACGACTCGGTAAGTACGGGTGAAAACGCGCGCCGGTATAATGCCCCCACTGCCGAAGAAACAGCCTCTTTCGCTGCTGCCAAATGGAACAGCACGAAATATACAGACAAGATGGATGCCATCATTACCCAAAAGTGGCTGCATTTCGGTTTCCTAGCCAGTCGTGAGGCATGGAGTGATATCCGACGTACCGGCTATCCGTCCGGCCTCGTCTTCCCCGAAGTGGCCGGTACCATCACAAATGTGCCGAACCGCTGGAGATACCCGAATACGGAAGTCAACTACAATCCCTACTATAAAGAGGTGTCGGCCGAAGACACTTACTACCACAAACTGTTCTGGGCAAAATAAGGACTTTGTTCGCAAACCCATTTTGCCCGAAGAGTATATCATACTCACCACAGAATAACACGGATTAACACAGATTGCCTTAGGAGTTCTGATAATAAAGAGCTTTTAGCAGTGTTAATCCGTGCTATCCTGTGGTGAGTATGTATTTGCCCCCTCTGTTTCTTTTATTCCGAACAGTATCCCTCCTTTTTTAGAAATCTTAAGGATTTCCCGGTAGGGAGATTGCGGGAAACCACTGTCTTTAATGAACGACGGACAAACATCGCTTCCGCAAAAACTGAACTATAACATAACGGACTAAATGAAAAAGTATCCAAATGACTTGATTGGCGACATCATGAAAGCCTTCGGCAAATATGCCGACCGGCCGGCATTCGTCATCGAAGACACTGCCTGCACTTATGGAGAGCTGGCAACTTGCGTACAGAAAATATCCTCCCTATTCAAGGACAGAGAAGACAAAATTATCGGCATCGTCGCGGAAAACAGACTGGAAACATACGCATCCATACTATCTGCACTGATTTGCGGAAAGGCATACGTCATCCTCCATCCTTCCTACCCCAAACATAGGAATGACAGAATTGCCGGCTTAGCAGGCATCCGCCTCGTGCTGCATACCAAGAATATCCATGTCTTGAACCTCGACACCCGGAATCTGGAACTGATATGCACCTCCGAAATAGAGCAGGCAGAGAACTCCACCACGTTCCACGCCGCAGAAGACATCCTCCATACGGCAGAAGAGGAAAATGCCTACATTATCTTCACTTCCGGAAGCACAGGCGAACCCAAAGGAGTGCCCATCTCCCGCCGCAACCTGAATGCTTTCTATACCGCCTATCACCGCCTCGGCTGGCAACTGGACGAGAACGACCGGATGCTGCAGATGTTCGAACTCACTTTCGACGTTTCCATCGTATCCTTTCTGTATCCGCTGACGCTGGGTGCTTGCATATACACCGTTTCTCCGGAAGGCGTGAAATACATCAACGTAATTGAAACTCTGGAAAAATACGACCTGACCTTCGCTGCCGTAGCCCCTTCACTGCTCCAGTTGCTACATCCCTATTTTCCGGAGATACACCTTCCCGCACTGAGATATCTGGTGGTTACTGCCGAGGCATCTGACGCGGAGCTGTTGGGTGCTTTCAGAAAATGCGTCCCCAATGCCTCTTTCATAAACCTATACGGACCGACAGAGGGAACCATCTACTGCACTGCCTACCGGATACCCGTCACCTCCTGCAAGCATCACAACGGCATGACCGCTATCGGAAGGCCTTTCGAAGGCATCGATGCCCTAATTATGGATAACGACGGTCGCCCGCTGCCTACCGGAGAAACCGGCGAACTATGGATTAGCGGCAATCAAGTGATGGGTGGATACTGGAATGCTCCCGAAAAAAACGGGGAATGCCTCGTAGAGACCGCCAATGGAAAAGTATACTACAAGACGGGAGACCTCTGCCGGATGGATGCCGACGGTGACATCATCTATTGCGGACGAAAAGACTCACAGATAAAGATACAAGGATTTCGCATTGAGCTGAGCGAGATTGAACATGTGGCAAAAAACTTTTTCAACGGTGAATGCCGTGTAGTCGTCATTCCCAAATACGACAACGACAACCAGTGCGAACTGCATCTCGTCGTAGAGAAGAAACAGCTCGACAAACAGCAGATAGAGGAATATCTGTGTAGCAGGCTTCCCTACTACATGATTCCCAAACATATGCATTGTCTGGAACAGTTTCCGCTGAACACCAGTAGCAAAACAGACAGAAAGAAAATACAAGAACTAATTTAAACTTGACAATGGATACACAGACTATTTTGAATGAAATGAGCCTCATCTTTCGAGAGGTACTGAAAAGAGAGAACATCGTACTTGACAATGAGACCACCGCCCAGGATGTGGAAGGATGGGATTCACTGACCAACATGCAACTGATAAACAAGATAGAGAAGAAATTCAATGTACGCTTCACCTTCAGAGATATTGTAAAACTCAAAAACGTGGGAGACATCTGCCATGCCATTTTAACCAAAACCAACTAGGAAATGTCATTCATATCCCTGAACTTCGTCGTACTGTTTGCGTGTACTTTCATTCTATACCATACGCTTCCTTCACGATTCAGAAAAGCGACCTTACTGACAGCCAGCTGCCTCTTCATAGGCTTCTACCACCTCACTTTTCTGATAACGGCCCTCATCCTCACGCTTACCACCTTCTACCTTGGCAAATGGATAGGACAGGCCAAGCGGGAAAGCGGCATGAAGGGAATTTATTTTTCAGGTGTGTGTTTTCTGGTTGTAAGCTGGTTGGCATTCCGGTATGCTGACCGGCTTACAAACTGCCACATTCTCTTTCCACTGGGAATCTCTTTCTATACTTTCCAGGCCATTTCGTACCTGACAGAAATCTACTGGCAAGAAGAAGAACCGGAAAAGAGCCTGCCCGACTTCATGATATACATGCTCTTCTTCATGAAGTTCCTTTCCGGTCCCATAGAAAGAGCAAGTGACATGCTCCCCCAACTGAAGTCCTGCAAAGCCACGGACTATACATCCATGGTCTACGGAATGAGACTGATTGTCGTGGGACTAATAAAGAAACTGATACTGGCCGACTCCATCGCCCCATACATAGACGGTGTCTTCGGGTCGGTATACACAGCCTCGGGCGTGCAATTGCTGATGGCATGCCTCCTATATCCGATAGAGCTGTATGCCGACTTCTCCGGATATACCGACATCGCATTGGGAGGAGCGCGCATGCTGGGATTCAAGCTCAGCCCAAACTTCAACCGGCCGTTCATTGCACAGACCACTGCCGACTTCTGGCGCCGATGGCACATGTCGCTTTCATTCTGGGTACGCGACTATCTGTACCTCCCGTTGTCCTCGAACCTGCGTGGATGGGGACAATGGGGCGTATTTCTAAGTCTGGCGCTGACCTTCACGGGACTGGGTATCTGGCATGGTGCCGGATGGAACTTCGCTGTCTACGGACTAATTCAAGGTGTCATCATCTTCTACGAGATGAAGACCACAGCATTTCACCGCAGACTGAAAGCCCAATTGGGAAGCCGCTTATATGCCACATTATCCGTCGTAAGGACCTACCTACTTTTTGCCGTATCTCTGATATTCTTCCGGGCGGGCTCCATGGCCGAAGCGTTCCACTACATCAGCCACCTCTCCTTCGGCGTACATTACAGTTGGAAGGAAATGAACATCGGAATGCCGGACCACAACAGCATTGTGGCAGGAAGCGCACTCGTACTGATATTGGTTTACGAATATTTCATGTCCAAGCATGATTTGCTAGAAGCCCTCGGACGACAGCCGGCAGCCGTAAGATGGAGTATCTATTATCTGCTCGCCATAATACTTTTCACACTGGGACAGTTCAACTCGGACAGCTTCATATATTTACAATTTTGACAATAAAGACACATGATGAAGAAAAACAGCGAACGGAACGCAGCCATACGTTTCATGAAAAAGCTCTTTATCCTTTTTATCCCTTTTATAGCTCTACTGGCAGTCTATTTCCTGGACGACCCTTTCATGGTCCTAAAGAACTATGAACGATACGACCAAACCCCGGTTGTACTAAACGAAGGGCACGTGGGGTGGCAGATGTATCTGAACAACCGGGATACCATCCCCATCGACTCCTATATCATGGGAAACTCCTGCACTATGGCCTATCAATGCCATGAATGGGAGAAATACCTCCACGGCGGAAGAGCCGTACGGCTATTCGGAAATGCCGAAAGCCTTGCCGCCGTCTGCCTGAAGCTGAAGGCACTGGACAAGGCAGGTGCAACAATCAAGAACCTGCTGCTGATTATCGACAAGGAATCATTGCACAACGACCGTTGCCTGACCGGACATTCCAACATTCTGCCACCCGCCATATCGGGAATAAGCAGCTTCAAGTTTCAGAAGGAATTCTGCCAAGCCTTCTTCTACCCGAACTTTCTCTTCCCCTATCTGGACTACAAGCTGTTCCATACCTATCGCCCTTACATGAAAGGGGTTATAAACCCCTATGGCTCCACCCGAAACCCGGTAACCAATGACGTGTTAAATCCCAGAGAGAAAATGATAAAGGAAGAGGGAGATAAGTACTGGGAAAACCGGAAAGGAGAATTCACCAAAGAGAAAATGAAGAATTATAGAGACGGGAAATACCGGGAAGCCCCCCAAGTGCTCAGGGAAAAGCAAATCAGCTTGTTGCAGGAAATAAAGTGGATTTGCCGGAAGCATGATACCGATGTGAAAATCATTATCAGTCCCGACTACCTGCAGGTCAACATAAACCATGCCGACGTAAAGACGCTAAAGCGCTTCTTCGGAAAACGGAATGTGTTTGATTTCACCGGTATCAACGAATACACGGAAGACATCCACAATTATTATGAACCGGGGCATTATAGGCCCGCACTTGGAAAAAGGCTGATGGAAAAGATATATGAACCTTATATCTTGTCACCGAAAGCCAGATCTCCGGCATCTCCCAGCCCGGGCACGATATAGGAATGCTCGTTCATCTCAGGGTCGATTGCCGCACACCACAAGGTCACTTCATCTCCAGGGAACAGCTTTTCCAGATGCTCTACGCCCTGCCGGCTGGCTATGACACAGGCTATCTGCAACTTGGCCGGCATCCCCTTGGTGACGAAGGCCTTCCAGGCCAATTCCATACTTTCTCCCGTGGCAAGCATCGGGTCTACAATCAATAATGTCTTCTTGGACAAATCCGGAGTAGCGATGTATTCGATGTGTACATCCACCGTGCGGCATTCCTTATCCTTATAATAACGGTAAGCGGAAACAAAAGCGTTCCCGGCATGGTCGAACATATTCAAGAATCCAGTATGCAAGGGCAGCCCGGCACGGAAAACAGTGGCAATCACCACCTCGTCATCGGGTGTGCTGACCGGCGCCACTCCCAAGGGAGTCTGTACCTGCTTGACAGAATACGTCAGTTCCTTACTCATTTCATACGCCATTATCTCTCCAATGCGTTCAATATTACGGCGGAAACGCATACGGTCGCCCTGGACTGCTACATCACGAATTTCTGCCACGTATTGGTTCAAGACAGAATTTGTCTCGGCAAAGTTGATAACCTTCATAATTATAGAATGTTTTGATGTGCAAAGTAAACGAATTTCACCCAATTTGCAACATTCAGTTAGCAGATATTGTTATGGTTTTATAAAAGATTTCCTATTAGAGAAAAATTTCTCTAATAGAGCTTTTCTTTAAAAAGAAAGTATTACTTTTGTAGGCGAAAAACAAGGGACCTGCTGAAAAGCAGGAAAAAAAGAGCTTTTCTACACCCGTTTTCCCTTGTAAATCAAAGGTAAAAAGAGATTAAGGAAAGAGATTATAAACCAAATACCAACATTTTAAATCATTAAAAGAAATGGCAAATTTAGATTTAAGCAAGTACGGTATCCAAGACGTGAAGGAAATTATCCACAACCCGTCTTACGATGTACTGTTCGCAGAAGAAACCAAACCAGGTTTGGAAGGTTTTGAAAAAGGTCAGGTAACTGAACTGGGTGCTGTAAATGTAATGACAGGTATCTATACCGGTCGTTCTCCTAAAGATAAATTCTTCGTAATGAATGAAGCCAGCAAGGATTCTGTATGGTGGACTTCTGAAGAATACAAAAACGACAACAAACCTTGCTCTGAAGAAGCTTGGGCTGACCTGAAGGCTAAGGCTGTAAAGGAATTGAGCGGCAAGCGTCTGTTCGTTGTTGATACTTTCTGTGGCGCCAACCCCGCTACTCGTATGAAAGTACGTTTCATCATGGAAGTGGCATGGCAGGCTCACTTCGTAACTAACATGTTCAT
>OGUO01000873.1_pt1 | contig 21635 bp, 5 predicted proteins | sample 1553641 | NCBI WGS metagenome assembly OGUO01 (sample SAMEA2579980, study PRJEB22360) | human gut metagenome | biome: human gut; feature: human-associated habitat; material: faeces | place: Denmark | collected 2008/2010 | reverse complement strand
CCACACCTCGCCAGCATTTTTGAAAAATTGCTGGATCAAAAAACTTTTTATTTGATGCATCGTTTGAAAAAGAAATAATTATAATTTGCTTCTCAGATTCATTGTAAATTTATGCCCCCATCCTTCAAAAAAGAACCAAAGGAGATGCTTGATATGCGTTTAGATAAATGGCTTTCCGATGCCACTTCCTACACTCGCAGCCAACTGAAACAACTCATTCGTAGCGGTCAAGTAACGGTCAATCAGACGATTGTCAAAAAACCAGAAACGCCCGTTCAGGAAACCGATGTCATCTGTTTGCAAGGAAATCCTGTTGAACCAGCGGAATCTTGCTATTGTTTGTTGCTCAATAAGCCATTGGGCTATGTTTGTGCGGTAACAGATGCAACGGAAAAAACTGTGATGGAATTGATACCGCCAGAATTGCAGCGAAAAGGATTATTTCCAGTCGGCAGACTGGACAAGGATACCAGCGGTATGCTGCTGCTGACAAATGATGGAGCATTTTCCCATGCTCTGCTTGCTCCGAAACGCCATGTTCCGAAGTATTACCGGATGCAGCTGGCACGTTCTTATGAAGAATCTTATGCCCAACAGCTTGCAGAGGGGCTGGTGTTGGCAGACGGAACGCACTGCCTGCCGGCGGAAATTTTACCCGTTTTGAATACAGACCGAATGGCAGTCATTTGCTTGCATGAGGGGAAATATCATCAAGTGCGGCGGATGCTGGCGGCAGTCGGAAACCATGTGGAGCAGTTGCAGCGAGTTGCTATCGGAAACCTTTTTTTACCAATCAGTTTACAAATTGGAGCGTGTCAGAAACTGACCAGCACACAAATCAGCCTGCTTTCCCAGCAGCCAGACCCCAAGTTCTTGTGGGAACTGACTCAAAATAGTAATTTTTAGTAAAAAGTTAATAAAAAGTTTCATGATGGCAGAAACCATAGAATTCATGCATTTTATACAAAAAAAATAAAATTCCACCGCGGAAAGCCCCCCTTTTTTTGACGAAATGACATACCCGAAAAAAAAGTTCGTCATATTTGATAAATGTACAAGCTGAAATTTGGGCATATCACGACTTGAAAAAAAATCAAAACTCTGCTATGATTATATCAGAGCTAAGATCGAAACAATGTTCTGGCTGAATTACAGGAAAAACGGTCTGCTTCCGTTTCCCCTGTTTGCGTTTTTCAAAATAAAAATAAACTATTAGGAGGATTGCATCAATGGCAAGTTTATCATTGAGACACATCTACAAAATTTACCCGGGCAATGTTACTGCGGTAAAGGATGTTAATATTGAAATTAAGGATAAGGAATTTATCGTTTTGGTTGGCCCTTCCGGATGTGGTAAGTCCACAACCCTGCGTATGATCGCTGGTCTGGAAGAAATCTCTAAGGGCGAACTGTACATCGGCGACCGTCTGGTAAACGATATCGCTCCGAAGGACAGAGATATCGCAATGGTATTCCAGAACTACGCTCTGTATCCGCATATGACCGTTTATGAGAACATGGCATTCGGTCTGAAGCTGAGAAAAGTTCCGAAGGATGAAATCGACCGCAAGGTAAAGGAAGCTGCAAAGATCCTCGACTTGAGCCACCTCCTCGACCGGAAGCCGAAGGCAATGTCTGGTGGTCAGAGACAGCGTGTTGCCATGGGTCGTGCAATCGTCCGGAATCCGCAGGTCTTCCTGCTGGACGAACCGCTTTCTAACTTGGACGCAAAACTGCGTGCACAGATGAGAACTGAAATCTCTAAGATCCACAAGAAGTTGGGTACAACCTTTATTTACGTTACCCATGACCAGACCGAAGCTATGACCCTTGGTGATCGGATCGTTGTTATGAAGGATGGTATCATTCAGCAGATCGATACACCGCAGAACCTGTATGAAAGACCGGGCAACAAGTTTGTTGCTGGATTCCTGGGTTCTCCGCAGATGAACTTCATCGATGGTGTTCTGAAGAAGAAGAACAATGGCTATTGCGTACAGTTCGCAAAGAAGTACGAATTGGCTGTTCCGGCTGCAAAGGAAGACAAGAAGCTTGCAAACTATGTGGATAAGGAAGTTATTCTGGGTATCCGTCCGGAAGCAATCCACGATGACGAAATGTTCCTGTCCTCTGCAACCACTGGTGTCATTGAATGTGATGTAGACATCACCGAAATGATGGGCGCTGAAAACTTCCTGTATCTGGATTGCCAGGGCACTCCGCTGACTGCTCGTGTTGACCCACGGTCTACTGCAAAGCAGGGCGACAAGAACCTGAGAGTTGCTTTGGATCCGAACAGAATGCACCTGTTCGACAAGGAAACCGAAGAAACCATTATCAACTAATTGGAATCCGCAATTTCCCCTTAAATAAAATTTGTTCGTGAAAAAATCGGCGCTGTCTGCAAGTGGACAGTGCCGATTTTTGTTTGTTTTTAAAAATGATAAATCTATGATGAAAAAATCAAATAAATTAAAAGCAATGAAGAAAGATAGAAAAATAAATGAGAATAAAATAATGAAAAGATTAATAAAAGTTAGAAATACTGGTAGTGGCATTTGAAAGAACGGTAAAAAAAATCGTAGAGTGGTTGAATTTCAAGAAAGAGTATGCTATAATAAGGCTGTATATCCATACCCAGATTTACACCTTTGGTGTGCCGGAAAAATGTGGGCTTTGGAAGATACAAAATCTGAAAAACTGTGTTGCAGAAATTTGGAAAGGAGAGAAACCGCTATGACACAGGGCGGGAAAAAGATGGAAGAAATCCGAAAAACATCATGCATCAAGCGTGTGATCAGTATGCTGCTTGCTGTTTTGATGATTCTGGTGAGTGTTCCGATAAGTTCACTGACGGCTTCCGCATGGGGCGGCCCAGGATTTGGCGGCTTCGGTGGCTGGGGGCGTCCAGGCTGGGGACAAACACCGGATGTTATGACGAATGTTCGTGCGGAATTTACAGATACTTCTTATCATGGAACATCGGAACAGGAATCCGGTGAACTATTTTATCTGTATCTATCTTTAGCGGGCAACAATGTCAATCACTGGGGTCATAGTACGACTTACAGAATTGATATTCCGGAAAACCTTTTGCTTCCTGACTTCCCAGGGCAAGGCCTGCGGGATGGAGCAAAGTATAGTGGCTTTACCATGCATGTGGAAGGTAACAGCCGGTATTTGACCTATGACATTGCAAATGGTCAGACAAAGGCAATCTATTTGAAAGCAAAGTTTGCAAACGGGAAAACCCCGAATGGAGAACAAGCAACCGTAAAAATTACGGCGAGCGGCTCCGGACAGTCGAAAACTTCGACCGTTACAGCAAAATCAAAGATTGCTTGGGATGACAGCAAGTCTGCTGGTCGGGATACGATTTCCCTGTCGCAGCTGAGCGGCAACAATGAAATCCCATATACCTTGAAAGCATATCCAAACTATACCTCAACCAAAAAAGGTGAATGGTGGGTTGGTGCAGTTGAGATGACAGACGTTATCACACTGCCGGATGGCTTGACGTTTCAGAGTGGTGCAAATACAGGCAATATTCAGGACTATTTGACGCTGCCGAATGATGTCGAAATCACATCGGCTTCGGCAAGCGGAAACACCTTGAGCGTAACATGGGTAAAGAAAAGCACAAACACCGATGCAGAAATGGCACCGTATACGGTGAATGCTGCACTGAAAACGAACATGATTGAAGTTGGCAATTTCACTTCCGGCAAAATTCACAACGACTTGACTGTTCGGGTTCAGGGTGTTAATTCCACTAATCCAGATCAATGGGAAACCCTGCCGAAGAAGTCCGCAGATGTTGCAATCTCAACACCAGCACCGGCAAAAATTGATTTGAGTAAAAGTGTAGCAGCAACTGCTGGCGACGATGCTGCTTCTGTTGCACAATACTATTCCAGCAAGGGCTATCTGGTTTGCGGCGAATATGTACTGTTTAAAGTGGAAGCAGCCAATCACGGCGAAACCGCAAAGGGCGGCACGCTGACACTGACAGACGTTGTTCCGGCTGGTTTAACACCAGTATCCGGCGTTACCATTGGCGGTTATGCAACCGATGGTACAATTAACGGACAGAATGTTACTTGGACAACGGAAGGACTTGGTGTCAACGAAACCTTTACACGCTATGTAGTCTGCAAGGTAGATGACAAGATCAGTACTTCCATGCAGTCCGTCCGGAACGCTGTTTATCTCGGCACACCGGAACAGTATGAATCGGTTGCAGCGGCTTATGTCAATATCAAGAAGCCGTCCTCCAGCTTCTCGATTGCAAAATTGGTTAATAAGTCCATTTATTCTGTAGGGGATACGTTGACTTATACGATTACGGTTTCCAATACGGGGGAAGAGGACATCACATTCAAAAGCTTGACCGATGCCTTTAACGATGAAACGAATCTCGATATTGACAAATCCAACTTGCCGACTGGCTCTTTCACAGTAGCAGTTGGAGAAACGAAGACATTCGAGATTCCGGTTACCGTAAAGGAAGGCAAGACTGGTGACATCACCAACACAGCAACTGCAACACCGGAAGGCGGCACGCCGCAGTCCGCATCTGCAACGGCTTCTCAGAACGCATTCAGCTTCGGCGATGGACAGTTCACCAAGAATGTCAGCAGTACGGTTGCCATTGCTGGTGGTCAAATCACTTACACGCTGAAGTACTATAATAATAGTCGTTATGCTGGTAAGTATACTAAAAATGATCCACTGGAATTTACAGATGACTTTGCAAAGCTGAATAACTTGACTGTAGGAAATATAACAGTTAAGTTGAATGGGAAAGAACAGGAAAAACCAGACATTCAGAACGTAAATGGCAAGGTTACAGTAAAATATGTTGGCGATGTTCCGGCATATGGTTCTGTAACCGTTGAGGTAACTTGTCAGGTTGCAAAGGGTGCAAGTGGCACAATTCCGGCAAACACCGCAACGCTTTCTCATGGTTCTGATAAGGCATTGGATGGTACTTCTCCGGAAGTTGAAATTTCTGATATTTCTTTCGATGTGGATAAGTTTGCAATTGTTGATGATAATACTGAAATCGTTGATGACGGTACATCAAATACATTCAAGCAGAATATTGAGAATTGGGAACAAGCACAGTCTAGTGATTCCGTTATTCAGGATAAAAAAGATGGAAGCACTTATGGAAATGTTTTACCAGGACAGCGGCTTACATTCTACATTAAGATTACCAATACTGGTGAAACAGAATTAACCGGAAAAGATTTGACTGTTACAGATCAAATGGTAACACATTATTTGGATGGCAATGCCTCTAATATTTATGTTGTTGCAACTGGAAATGGAGCATCTTTCTCCGGCATGGGTGCTGGTATATCTTCTGATTTGATTGGTACTCCGGATAGCTATGGAAATATATCAAAGCTGTATTTCTCAGGTGGAACACGATCTCTTTCTATTCCAAAGGGCGGATATATTGTTATTGCTTATCAGGTTATCACTGCAGATGCAACACATCAATGGGGTGCATTTAGTAGTGGTTCTAATGTGGTGACTGTAACAGATACTGGTGTAACAGTTACAGATTCCATTCAATATAAAGCGGATGCACCGCAAATGGAATTTGAAAAAGGATTTGGAACAGATAGCCATGGAAATGTTTCTGCAAAAGCAAAATCAGAAACGATTGAACCAAAATATGATAGTTCAGGAAAGTTCAGTTATGATGATACAGTTGCTGCTTTAAAGAAGAGCAGATTTGAGTATACTATAATACTAAGAAATGTATCTACTGCTGCTTCGCTTTATGGAAAAGATGTTACATTAACTGACGTAATTCCAGATGGAATGGAATTTGTCGAAGTAACAGATACAGATGCACATATGCATAGTGTAGATGTAATAAATCCTCTAAATCCTCGTGGGAAGCCGATTGTTATTTGTCGTAAGCAAGATGTTTCTGATACAGGAACAACGTTGACATTCGATTTGGTAAAGCAAAATTATGCTACAGGTGCATTATTTGATTTTGATTGGTGTATAAATAACAGAGAATTTTTGATGTTTAAATATACCGTAAAATTGACAGATACCAAAGCAGCTCAAATTGCAACTGAATTGCAAAAGCAATGTGCAGACCCAGAAAATGTAGACCTTGTTTCTGAGTTATTCCAAAACAAAGCACAAGTCACCGCAAATAAAGATGTTTTGATTGATGGAAAACCGGGTAGAACGATTACCGATACCGCAGACCTGACCTTAAAGCAGGTTGTCAAGAAGACCGCTCCAGGTCTGACAAAGGCTGCATACAAGGATTCGGAAGTATCCGCAGTTCGTTCTAATGGACTGGCATCGCTTCCAGCTTGGATTATCACCGTTTCGAATGAAAAAACCGGTGATGAAGATGCTCCGATGACGAATATTGTTCTGGAAGATGAACTGAGCGGCGGCATGCAGTATGCAGAGAATGCAAAAATCGATGTGGAAGTAGGCACACCGACCGAAGCGTTTAATGGATACAGCACGGATGGCGGAAAAACTTGGAACGATTTGGACGGTTGTGTAACAGTGAATGGCAGCAAGTTTACCATCAAGTTGCCAAAAGATGTACAATTGCAGCCGGGTCAGAGCGTTCAAATTCGCTATGCAGCGGATGATCCAAATCTGGCAGCAGATGAAGAAGTTCCAGAAAAGACCTATTTCAACAAGACAACCCTTTCCACCAGTGAAAAAATCTATCAGGATCGTGTCACTGCTGGTGACTTGGTAGATGGAAAGCTGGAGGCAACCGCAAGCAATAGCCAAGGCGGCGTGGAAACAACCTCCTTTAAGACGATTTCTTTTGATCCAAAAAATATTGATGAACAACATAAGGATGGTTGGATTGATAACAGTGCAACGGGTCAAAGCGATGGTTATGGACAGGGCAATACCCCGAACGATAACTATGTTAAGGGCTTACAGGGAAAACAAGTTGAATACAAAATTTATGTAACCAATGATTCTACCACAAAGTCTTTGAAGAACTTCACGGTTATCGACCGTCTGCCGTTTGAAAATGTGGACATCGGTCTGGTTTCCGGTTATGACCGTTACTCTGCATTTACGGTAATACCGGATCTTTCAAGTGTGACTTATGAAGTCGGTACATTGACCAACACCACAGATGCAAGAGGTGCATTCTCTGGTACAGAAGTGCAAGGCGTAAAGGTTTCTTATTCTAGCGATAAGCATTCTAGTCTGGATGAGCACGCTGGCGACTGGATGGGCGAATCCGGCAATATGAACTGGCAAGATACTCCAACCAGTGAAATCGTAAACCTGAGATTCCAGTTCCCGAGTACTTTTGAAGTAGATAAGGGTCAGACCGTTTGCATTACCTTCAAGGGAACGATTCCGGATTACGTACAGAATACTGGCGAAGAAAACATCGCATGGAACAGCTTTGCTTATTCTTATCAGTACCTGAATGATAAGAATGAACTGGTAGAAACACCGATGGTCGCAGAACCGGCAAAGGTTGGTGTCTGGGTTCCGGAAGTGAAAGATACCGTTAGCTTGGTTGTCAACAAGAAATATGAGAGCGGCCAGGGCGATACACAGACCTTCTATTTTGCACTCTTTACCGCAAAAACAGATGGTGTGACACCGACCTATGGTGCAGATGGCAAGTTGACAAATGCGAGCGAGTTCACACGTTACAGCAGCGAAATCAAGCCGATTACCGTAAAGGACAGCGAAACAGAAACCGCAACCTTTACCAATATTCCGGCATCGGCAAAGAAGAATCTCTATGTCTTTGAAACCGATGAAAATGGTGTGATTAAGGACAATGTCAATGTTGCAGTTGGCGAACCGGTTTATGGAACAGATGCAAAGACATTGAATCCAAACATGCCAGAAAGTGCTGCCAGCGGCAACAGCGGAACAAAACTGACTTACCCAGACGATGCAACCGTTGCAGTTGTTCCGTTCCTGAACGAAATTCAGTACGGTAAGATTACCGTAGAAAAGACCTTCAAATCTCCATTTAACACAACAGATACGTTCTACTTTGGTTTGTTCTATAAGACCAAGGATGGTGCGTATGTGAAGTATGGCGATTTGCAGACAGTAACCTTGACGGGTTCTAAGACGGGTGCAACGGATACTGTAACCTTTGACGAAGTTCCGATTCAGCGAAACTGGTATGTATTGGAAACGGATGCAAAGGGCAATCCAGTAACAGACAGCTATCTGGATTACAAGGTTACTTACGGCGATTCTGCTGGTAAGGATCATGCAATTAAATTGGATGATGTAAATGTTCCAAAGACTGCAAAGATTACCAACGAAGAATCCGCAACTTATCAGATTCAGGCAACCAAGGTTGTAAACGGCGAAGCCCTTACAAATGAATCTGGTACTTATCGGTTTGCATTGTACAGTTCTGATAAGGAAGAGCTGACCAACGATGACCTTGCAGGTCTGACTATGGTTGGTACACCGCAGGATGTTGCAGCTGGTGACAAGGTTACCTTCGACAACCTGAAAGAAAACACCTATTACTATCTGTTTGAATTGGATAGCGATGGCAACATCTTGAAGCAGGGCGACAAGGCAACCAATGGCAAGACAGGCTACATTGTAGAATATCCGAATGCGGATACTCGAGAAACAACCAATGCAGAAACCAATACAACAACCAGCACCGTTTATTATCTCCCGACACAGTTCGGAAAGACAGATGCGGATGAACCGTTGACGGTGGATGATTGCATCAAGCAGTCTGCAATCCAGAACCGGGAACAGACTAAGGCTGTAACTGGTTCAATTACTGTTGATAAGACGGTATTGCAGAACAGCACCAAGCTGACTGACTGGGATGATACCTTCTATGTTGGTCTGTATGTACGGGATGCAGAGGGCAATCTGAAACTGTATGGTGATGTTCGCGAATCTGTACATACATTAACAAAGGATGCTCCTTCTACCGTCTTTGAAAATCTGCCGGCGAAGACCGATACAGAACCGGATGCTGGAATGTATTACATTGCAGAATGTGATGACAAGGGTACTCCGTTCTCAGATGGTACAAACGGCAATTATACCATTTATTATAATGTAAATGGTTCGGACAGTGCTGCTGTTTATGGTGCAGTGCTGCTGGATGGTCGGTTTGATACTGCTCCGACTGGTGCAGTTTCTGTTACCAATAAGACTGTAAGTGTTACACGGACATTGGTCAAGAAAGACCTTGCAGACAAGGACGGTGCAGCACTGACAGGTGCAAAGTTTGCAATTTATACCAAACTTGCATATGAAGCATATCAGAACGGACAGGAAACGACTTTGTCTGCAATTCAAGAAAATATTACAGACAAAATCACTGCCAATCTCGCAGAAAATACGGAATATGTTCTGGTAGAAACCACCGCTCCGGAAAATTATGCAATTATGAACCCAATCTTCTTTACTGTCAACGCAAACGGTCAAATCGTTTTGTCGGATAACACGAGAGAAGATGTTGACGTTCACAATAATGAAGTTCTCGTTGATACAAACGTTTGGACTTCTGAGTTGATTGCTTACGACTCAAAGGAATCTACGATTATCATCGGCAAATATGACATCACAAAGCAAACGGAACTTGCAGGTGCAACCCTGACCCTGACCTCTGAAAATGATGTCGATTGGAGCAAGGTTACACTGGAAAACAAAACCGCTGTTTTGGATGAAAATAAGAAGCAAATTGGTATTCAGTGGATTTCTACCGGTACTGATGCAGTTATCAAGGGATTGCCGGACGGCGATTACACCTTGGCAGAAACCGGAAGTGAATTTACTTCTGAAACCGATGGAAAGGCGTATAAAGTTGCAGAAGGTACGGCAACCTTTACGCTGACCAATGGAACAATTGCCAATACTACAGGAACAACAGACACGGTTGACGCAGATGCAGCAGATAGCTACTTCTATTACAATGGAACAGAAAGTAATATCACTCTTGCAGTTTGTGATGTTGTGATAGGAACAACCATTATCATCAACAAGCATGACATTGACACCGAGGAATCCAGCAGAGTCAACTTGCCAGATGCAAAAATGAAGTTGACACCGCAGGAAGGTCAGACCATAGATCTGAGTAAGATCATATTGACTGACGGAAATGTTCTGACACAGACAAGGGATAGCATTATTTGGACAACCGAGGAATTTATCAGTACGAAACTGGAAAATGTTCCGGATGGCAAGTATTTCTTGACCGAAGATGCTGCTCCGAATGGCTATACCGTTGTAACAGCATTCTCCTTTGAAGTAAAGGGTGGAAAAGTCATTACTGCTTCCAGAGAAGATGGTTCGATTACCATCAAGGAAGATGAAAATATTATTTCTGTCAACGATAAGCGGACAGAAGTAAGTATTAGCAAGGTTGATGCTGCAAATGATGAAGAGTTGCCGGGAGCAACCCTGACCCTGACCAACAAAGACCTGACTGCAGAACAGTGGCAGAAAATCGCATTTGAGAACTTTAACCTCTCAAATGAAAACGTTGACCTTACATTGACAGAAGCCGGCAATGGTGTTTATTGGGTATCCGGAGTAGAGCCGACTAACATTGTTGGTCTGCCGGCTGGCACTTACACCTTAACAGAAACCGTTGCTCCGGATGGCTATGCTTATTCTGAAGACATTACCTTTATCATTGGCTCTGATGGCAAGGTTGTTGACAAAACAACTGGTGCTGACTTGAATGGAACAGTTGTCATGAAGGATTATCGGGCAGAACTGACCATTTCCAAGAAGGATGGCAGTGATGCGTTCTTGGCTGGTGCAACCTTGCAGCTGCTCAGCAAGACCACAGACCCGCTGAATCTGGACGATGTTCAGATTGATGGCAAGCCGCTGACCGAAGATCAGAAGGTAACCGTAGATGGCAGACAGGGCATTCAGTTCGTTTCGACCGATGCAGAAATGAAGATTACCGGCTTGCCGGCAATCGAGTATGAATTGTCAGAAGTTTCTGCTCCGACCGATTACTTGAAATCATCAGATGTGCAGGATGTTATTTTAACGAAAGCAATATTTGATGATGAAGGAAATCAAATTCCTGTTTCGAAAAAAGTTGTCAACAACAAGTTGGGTGAATTGACCATTCAGAAGGTCGATCAGGATGGCAACGCTTTGACAGGTGCAACGCTGCAATTAAAGGCAGACGATGCAAATGTTGACTGGTCGAGTGTAAAGCTGAATGGCGATGCAGTAGCAGACCTGATTTCCGCAGAAGATGCAACCGTTTTGGTTTGGACTTCTACCGGAGAATCCATGACCTTTAAGGGCTTACCGGCTGGAACTTATGAAGTTTCCGAAGTTTTCGCTAAGGCTGGTTACCTCGCAACGACACAGAAATGGGCTGTAACCGTTTCTGCAAATGGTGCAATATCTGTAAATAATCAGGTATCCACAGACGGTCAGGATCGTTCGATTATTACCATTACCAACGAAGCAAGCACTATTCAAATTAACAAGGAAGCACTTGACGGCGGAAACATTGCAGCAGAAGAAGCAGAATTCAAGCTGACTGCAAAGGATGAACATGCAACGCTGAACGGTGTTCAGATTGGTGCAACCAAGATTACAGAAGATACGACATCCGCAACATTCAAGGGAAATGTTACCATTTCTGCTTTGCCGGATGGCACGTATGAACTGGAAGAAATCACAGCTCCGAACGGATTCACAACGATTTCCACCTTTACCTTTGTTGTAAAGAATGGCGTTGTAACAACCGTATCGGAAGTAACAAACGGCGAAGTCGAAAAGTCCGAAGATGGAAAGACCTTGACCATCAAGGACGAACGTTCTGCAATCCAGATTGACAAGCGGGACATCACTGGCGAAAACGAAGTTGCAGGAGCAACCTTGACCCTGACCAATGATGACCTGACCACAGAACAGTGGGATGCAATTGCTGCTGCAGACACAGATTTGACAGCAGTGGGCAATGGTGTTCAGTGGACATCCAGCGATGCTGCAAAGAGCATTGTTGGTTTACCAAGCGGAACTTACACGCTGAAAGAAACTGCTGCTCCGGATGGTTATGCATATGCCGAAGATATCACCTTTACGGTTGAAAAGGACGGCACAATCACAGTAGATGCAGCAAACAAGGATGAAAACGATGTCATCATCATGAAGGATGATGTCACAAAGGTATCCATCAGCAAAAAGGCAATGACTGGTTCGGATGAACTGGCTGGTGCAGAGCTGAAACTGTACTATGTAACCCAGAACGATCAGGGCGAAGTTACACTGGAAGTGGATGCTTGGACATCTGGCACAGAAGCACACGTGATAGAAGGTGCACTGATTGCTGGCGGCACTTACAAACTGGTGGAAATCACCGCTCCGGATGGCTATCAGGTTGCAGAATCCATGACCTTTACCATTGACAAGACCGGCAAGGTTCTGGTAAATGGCGAAGATGTAAATGGTCAGGTAACCATGTATGATGCAGCGTTGGGTGATGTTGTCATCAGCAAGCGTGCAGTCAATGGCACGGAAGAACTCGAAGGTGCAAGCCTGAAGATTACCGATGCAGACGGCAAGACCGTTGCAGAATGGGTATCGGAACAGACACCAAAGACTATTCAGCTGGATGCTGGCACATATACCTTGACAGAAGAAACCGCTCCAGATGGTTACACAGTTGCAGAATCCATTGAATTTGTTGTGGATGCAGCAGGCAAGGTAACCGTAAACGGCGAAGATGTCAATGGTACGGTTCTCATGGAAGATGATACGACCAAGGTAACCATCAGCAAGAAGGACATCACTGGCGACAACGAAATCCCAGGAGCAACCCTCCAGATTAAGGATGAAAACGGTGATGTTGTAGACGAATGGACATCTTCCGACAAGCCGCATGAAATCAATGGCAAGCTAATTGCAGGTAAGGAATATACGCTCCATGAAGAAAATGCTCCGAATGGATATGCATATTCCGAAGATGTGAAGTTTACCGTAGACAAGACCAACAAGGTAACCGAAGTTACCATGAAGGACGATGTCACAAAGGTATCTATCAGCAAGAAGACACTGACTGGTTCAGACGAACTGGCTGGTGCAGAACTGAAACTGTACGAAGTAACCGAAAACGAACAGGGCGAAACGGTAGAAACCGAAGTGGATGCTTGGACATCCGGCACAGAAGCTCACGTGATTAACGGCAAGCTGACCGCTGGTGGCACTTACAAGTTGGTAGAAATCACCGCTCCGGACGGCTATCAGGTTGCAGAAGCAGTGACATTCACCGTAAACAAGGACGGTACTCTGACAGAGGTAACCATGCATGACGCAGTCGAGGGCGAAATCGCCATCAGCAAGCAGTCTGTCAACAGCACAGAAGAACTCGAAGGTGCAAAACTCAAGATTACCGATGCAACTGGTAAGACCGTTGCAGAATGGGTATCAGAGAAGACACCGAAACTGGTTCAGCTCGATGCTGGCACGTACACTTTGACAGAAGAAACCGCTCCGGACGGCTATGTATTGGCAGAATCCATGACCTTTACCGTTGACAAGAACGGCAAGGTTACAGTAAAGAACGAGAACGGCGAAGATGTAGATGCTGGCGGCATTATCGTGATGAAAGATAATACCACCAAGGTATCCATCAGCAAGCAGGACATTACTGGCGACAAGGAAATTCCGGGAGCAAAGCTTCAGGTCAAGGATGAAACCGGTAAGGTCATCGAAGAATGGACTTCCACCAACAAGCCGCACGAAATCAACGAAAAGTTGGTTGCTGGCAAGACTTACACCCTCCACGAAGAAAATGCACCGGATGGCTATGCATATGCCGAAGATGTTGAATTTACTGTGGATGAAAAGGGCGAAGTTACAACCGTTGTCATGAAGGATGCGGCAACAGAAGTTTCCATCAGCAAGCAGGATATCACCGGAACGACAGAAGTAGAAGGGGCAACCCTCTCGATTCTGGACGAAAACGGCGAACAGGTTGCAAAGTGGATCTCCACCAAGAACGCTTATGTTCTGAAGGGTGTTCTGAACGCTGATACAACCTATACCCTGCACGAAGAAAACGCACCGGATGGTTATGCGTATGCAGAAGACATCACCTTTACCATTGACAAGACCGGCAAGGTTACCGTCAACGGCGAGGATGTCAACGGTCAGGTTATCATGAAGGATGACGTGACAAAGGTAACCATCAGCAAGCAGTCTGTAACCGGCAGCGAAGAAGTTCCGGGTGCAACCCTCCAGATTCTGGATAAGGATGGCAAGGTTGTAGAAACATGGACTTCCGGCGATCAGCCGCACGAATTTACAGGCAAATTGATTGCAGGCGAAACCTACACACTGCATGAAGAAAATGCACCGGAAGGCTACGCTTATGCAGAAGACATTACCTTTACGGTAGAAAAGAATGGCACTGTTACAGTAGACGGCAAGGATGTCAATGGTACAGTTGTCATGAAGGATGACGTTGCAAAGGTAACCATCAGCAAGCAGGATCTCACCAGTGGCGAAGAAGTTCCGGGTGCAACCCTCCAGATTCTGGATAAGGATGGAAAGGTTGTAGAAGAATGGACATCCACCGATCAGCCGCATACCGTACAGGAAAAGCTGACCGCAGGGGAAACCTACATCTTGAAGGAAACCAATGCACCGGATGGCTATGGCTATGCGGAAGAAATCTCCTTCACCGTAGAAAAGAGCGGTAAGATTACCGTAAACGGCGAAGAAGTCAATGGTCAGGTTGTCATGAAGGACGATGTGACCAAGGTATCCATCAGCAAGAAGACCTTGACTGGTTCGGATGAACTGGCTGGGGCAGAACTGAAACTGTATGAAGTAACTGAAAATGCACTGGGCGAAACCACAGAAACCGAAGTGGATGCTTGGACATCTGGCACAGAAGCACATGTCATCAATGGCAAGCTGATTGCTGGCGGCAAGTATAAGCTGGTAGAAGTGACCGCTCCAAATGGTTATCAGGTTGCAGAAGCAGTAACATTCACTGTAAACAAGGACGGCAGTCTGACAGAAGTTGTAATGCGTGACGCAGCCGAAGGCGAAATCGCCATCAGCAAGCAGGCAATCAACGGCACGGAAGAACTCGAAGGTGCAAGCCTCAAGATTACCGATGCAACTGGTAAGACCGTTGCAGAATGGGTATCAGAGAAGACACCGAAACTGGTTCATCTGGATGCTGGCACTTACACTCTGACAGAAGAAACCGCTCCGAACGGTTATACCGTTGCAGAATCCATTACCTTTACCGTAGACGAAGCAGGCAAGGTTACCGTAAATGGCAACGATGCAGGCGGCGTGATTACGATGAAGGATGATACCACAAAGGTTTCCATCAGCAAGCAGGATTTGACTGGTTCTCAGGAAATCCCAGGTGCAACGCTCCAGATTCTGGATCAGAATGGCAGCGTGGTAGAAGAATGGGTATCTGGTACAGATGCACACTACATCGAAGCAAAACTGACCGCAGGCGAAACCTATACGCTGCATGAAGTTGGTGCACCGAATGGTTATGCATATGCAGAAGATGTTGTCTTTACCGTTGGTACAGACGGCAAGTTGCAGACGGTAACTATGCAGGATGACACCACAAAGGTATCCATCAGCAAGCAGGATCTGACCACTGGCGAAGAATTGCCAGGTGCACAGCTCTCCTTGTATGATGCAGATGGTCAGCTGGTTGAAAGCTGGGTATCCACCGATCAGCCGCATTATCTGGAAGGCGTTTTGACCGCTGGTGCAACCTACCGACTGGTAGAAATCACCGCTCCGGATGGCTATCTGACTGCGGAAGATGTGACCTTTACTGTCAGCGAAGATGGTTCTGTGGATGAAGTTGTGATGCAGGATGAAAAGACCCAGGCAGAAATCAGCAAGCAGGACATCAGCGGTAAGGAAATCGGCGGTGCACATCTGACGGTTACTTACACCGCAAAGGATGGCAAAACCTACACGCTGGATTCTTGGGTATCCGAAGAAGGCAAGTCGCACACCATCACGGGCTTGCAGGTTGGTACGGTTTATACCTTGCAGGAAAAACAAGCTCCGGATGGCTATGAACTGGCAGAATCCATTGACTTCCTGTTTGATGAAAACGGCGTTCTGAATCTGGTAACTTACCAGAAGGATGAGGCTGGAAACATCACTGAAACCGTATATACAGCGGTTGATCAGATTGTTATGGTAGACGTTGCAAAGACAACAACCGAAACCACTACAACAACAACCACAGAAACAACAACAACCACCACAGAAACTACTACCACAACAACAAAACCGACTACAACCACGACAACCACCACCGAAGCAACTACTACAACGACAAAACCGACAACCACAACAACAACGACCACCGAAGCAACAACTACTACAACAACAAAACCGACAACCACCACCACCACAACGACAACCACTGAAGCAACAACTACCACAACAACAAAACCGACTACAACGACAACCACAACCACAACAACAAAACCGACTACAACCACCACAACGACAACAACGACAACCACTACTACAACCACAACGACTACAACCACCACTACTACTGAAGAAATCACGACCACCGAGGAAGTAACCACCACAGAAGAAGTCACTACGACAGAAGAAGTGACTACAACTGAGGAAGTGACTACCACGGAAGAAGAAACGACCACCGAAGAAGTAACCACAGAAGAAACCACAACCGAAACCACCATTCCGGAACGGACGATTACCATTCATAAGATTGCTCCAGTTGCTGCATCTGCAACGCAGTCTGAAGATGGCATCTATACGATTCAGTATGACCCGCACGATATGGCTGGCGTAACCTTCGGCATCTATGATGCAGATGGAAATCTGGTAGAAACTGTGATTACAGACGAAAACGGCTATGCAGAAAGCAGCATCCTGAACGGCGATTATTACACTGTACAGGAAATGCAGACTGTCAGCGGCTATGTGATGAGCACAGAACCGTATGTCATCGACTTCACCACCAATGAAGGCGACACTGCAAACTTGGAAATCACAAACGATATCATTCGTTGCCAGATTCACCTCTCCAAGCAGTTGGAAGGCAATGCTGGTGATATTACCATGGTACAGTTTGGCTTGTATACCGCTCAGGACATTCCGCTCTTGGATGGTACAGTTGTTCCGAGTGACAGCTGCATCGGTATTGCCAATGCACAGGAAGACGGCACAATCTTGTTTGAAGATACGCTGCCGGCTGGTAACTATTATGTGAAGGAACTGGCAACCGCAGATGGCTATGTACTGTCGGATACCATTTATCCGGTAGAAATCATTTATCCGGAAGACCAGACCATTGCAGATATTACCTTTGAAGTCAACAACGGTGATCCGATTATCAACTATCAGACAACTACCACAACAACGACTACCGAAGAAGTTACTGAAACACAACCAGAAGAAACGACTGTTACAACCGTAACAGAAACAACAGCCTCTACTGGTACAAGTGATGTACACGGTGGTACAGATTCTAAAACAACAACTTCTACTACAACGACAACAACAACTACCACTACTACGACAACGACCACAATTACAACTACGAAGGATGATTCTTCTTCGACAACGAAGAAGAAAACGACATCTTCTTCTGGTTCTGGCAAGACCTCTTCCGGCGGCAGCAGCAGCGGCAGCACGAAGACGACACCGAAGACAGCAGATGATCGGATGCTTCCGATTGTCATCACTGGCAGTGCAGCATTCCTGTTTGCAGCAGCAAGCAAGCCGAAACGGAAGAAGAATCAGAAGGTGTAAACCGACTGACTGGAGGGATTTGGTAATCAAATTGCTCTGACCGACAACCGGGAAAATAGACAGCAGAAAGACCGTTGGCAGAAATGCCAGCGGTCTTTTGTTTTTGGTATGCTTTTTGGGGTTCTTGTGAAAAGGATATTGACGAACATGCTGAAACTATGGTACAATAGACAAAATACAAAAGAAAAGTTCCTCGATTTTGGGGTAATTGTAGGAGAATAGAAAGGATTATTTTATGAAATTTCCATATAAAGGTATTTTTGCATTTTGTACAGCAGTCTGTTTGTTTGCAGGTTCCATGCCGATTTCTAAGGTGGCAGCATCTGTGAAAACGTCACCTCGAAAGACCGTGCAGGCGGACTGTGTTTCTGATTTTGCGGATGCGGATTCCGAGGATGGGTATTTGCCCTTACAGGGAGCAGCTGCATCCTTTGAAAACAGTGATTACGACCAGCCGCTGTATGGCAGTGCAGCAGAAACGGATACTGTACCGGAATCCTATGATTTGCGGGAGCAGGGTATTATCACTTCTGTAAAAGATCAGGGTTCTGATGGTATGTGCTGGGCGTTTGCAACGCTGGGGGCAGCAGAAAGTCACCTGCTGAAATATTATGAAACCGATTTGGATAATATCAATGATATGGACTTGTCAGAAGAGCAGGTCGGTTATTATCTCTATACGCCCGATCCGCAGCCACTCAGCCCAACTTATGGCGATGCCATTATTCAGGCAAAAAAGGGAGCATCCGGCGGAAATGCCCTGCATGCCTCGTTTTTCCTCAGCACTGTCGGCATTCAGGAAGAAGCCTATTTGCCCTATCAGGGGTGTTCTGGCTTTGATTCAGAATACCAGCGGAAACAGACTGCTTATCGAATGACAGGTTCAGAAACCATGCTCAGCGTGCAGACAGACAGTGAACGGAAAACGATTAAAAAACGCATGATGCAGAACGGCGGCATTTATGTTGCCTTTCATAGCAGTGGTGCAAATTATTATGACAACGGAACGACATATGCGTATTATCAGAGCGATTCCAGTTATTATAATGCAAACCATGCGGTTTTACTGATTGGCTGGGACGATAACTATGCAAAGGAAAACTTTGACCCGAAAGAACAGCCAAAAAATAATGGTGCGTGGCTGGTAAAAAATAGCTGGGGCGATGGAAAATTAGATGATGGCTATTTCTGGATTTCTTATGAAGATACCAGTCTAGGCGAGTATGCAAGCTTTACCTTTGAGCCACGGGAAGACAGCGGAAACATCTATTATTATGACGGTGCAGGGTATAGCGTTGCGTATTCGTTTGATTCTGTGGCAAATGTTTTTCGGGCAGAAGAGGACGAAACGCTGTCTCGTGTAGGCTTTTATCAGACTAGTTATAATGGCAATAATCCAAAGTATCAGATTCAGGTTTATCGCCTGTCAGAAACAGCAACTGACCCGACCGATGGCGAACTGTTATTGGATACCACAGGGCATTCCGGCGGATTTGGTTATCAGGAAATTACCTTGCCGGAAACGGTTTCTTTGCAGAAAAATGAGCGGTTTTCTGTGGTATTGTCGATGAAAATCAAGAAGAATCAAACCTGGCAAAACGGCTATTTGACCATTGAAGAAGATTTCGATGCTAATAATTATAGCATGCAGTTTTCTGCCCAGCCAGGACAGAGTTATATTTTGGATCAGGGTAGCACAGAATGGCTGGATGCCACACAGTTAACTGGGGAAAAGGGTGCGTTTCACAATGTGAATCTGCATGCAATCATGCTGCCGAAAGAACAAGAAATGGACACAGCACAGCTGCAAGCGATTGAAACTTGTGCGAAAGCAGCAAATGAAACCGATATTGCAGAAGTAGCAGCTACGATATTAGAATTGTCGAAAGAAGAAACGATCCCGCAGGGGTTGTTGAATCGTGTTACTGCTGCATTAATGGGGCTGTTGGAAAAACAAGGAACGATTACTTATCCAGATTATGCATACCCACATGCAAAATGGGGCGATATCAATGAAGATGGCGTGGTAGATGTGGAAGATGCGGTTCTGGTGCTGACCACTTATGCAAAGAAAGCCGCTGGACGGGAAAATTCTTTGCGGTATTGGCAGCTGATTCAAGGGGATGTGAACGGAACTTTGGACGATTTAACGGTAGAGGATGCTGTAGCGATTTTGACATATTACGCAAAGAAGGCATCCGGACAGGAAGCAACATTTGCAGAACGTCAAAATTCTGTGCCATAAAAATATAACCAATGATGCAGCAACATCGCAAAATTGCACGCCGCAGGCGACTGCGGTCGAGCTGGCTCAACTCGGCGGAGGGGGTGATTCCCCACAGTGTGGGGAAATGTCCCGAAGGGACAAAAGGGCAGGGCTTCCTCTAAATAGGGGGACAAGCTGTCCCCCTTAACGAACGTATTGATGAGATGATATTGTAATCTAAGAGAAGCAGGGAAATTGCTGTTCGCCATTCTAAAAACAAAAAAACTTCAAGCAAACTGCAATCTAAGAAAGATTCATAAGCAATTCGGACAACACAACTCCGGCGAACAGCACAAAGGCAGACAGCGAAGCGATTCTGCCGAACCGTACGCAGATGGTTTCCCTAAGAGCACTGACCAACAATCACACATCTTTACAAAAAATCATTTGCAAATACAGCCGAACTATGGTATAATAACAGTGTTATCCATATAACCGTTTGAAAACCATAGAAAGGAAGTTTTAACCATGGGCTTTTTCACGAAAAAAACAGTGATGATCACCGGAGCAGGCAGAGCCGTTTTGAGTGACGGCAAGTGCGGTTCGATTGGCTACGGCATTGCAACCGCATTTGCAAAAGAGGGTGCAAACCTTGTCATTACTGGCAGAAACGTACAGAAGTTGACCGATGCAAAAGAAGAACTCGAACGTCTGTATGGCATTTCGGTATTGCCTGTACAAGCAGATGTGCACGCTGGAGCAGATAATGCAGCCGTTGTCAAGCAGGTTGTGGAACAGGCAGTTGCTGCATTCGGAGCAATTCATGTGCTGATTAACAATGCACAGGCTTCCGCCTCTGGTGTAACCTTGGCAGACCACACCACAGAACAATTCGATCTGGCAATGTATTCCGGTCTGTATGCAACTTTCCACTATATGCAGGCTTGCTATCCTTATCTGAAAGAAACACAGGGTTCTGTCATTAACTTTGCATCTGGAGCAGGACTGTTCGGAAACTATGGACAGTGTGCGTATGCTGCCGCAAAGGAAGGCATTCGTGGTTTGACCCGTGTTGCAGCGACAGAATGGGGACGGGATCATATCAATGTCAATATTGTTTGCCCACTGGCATGGACAGCACAGCTGGAACAGTTCCAGAAAGCGTATCCGGATGCATTTGAGAAAAATGTGAAGATGCCGCCGATGGGACATCTGGGCGATGCAGAACAGGAAATTGGCCGTGTTTGTGTACAGCTGGCATCACCGGATTTCAAGTATATGACTGGCGAAACCATTACGCTGGAGGGCGGATTGGGATTGCGTCCATAAGAAATTAGCAAAATTCATACGAAACACACAGGGGAATGCAACTGCGTTCCCCTATTTTTTGAAAAAAGAAGTGCGATAACTTGCAGAAAATTCGAGTGACTACTTTCTTTTTTGCAAGATAGACGTTTTTCTTCTTAAAAAAAGAAAAAAAGAGAAAAAATGCTTGACTTTTCTTCTGAACTGTGATATACTGTATAAGTCGCTTGAAGAAAACGACAAAGTTCATCAACGAGGTGTGGCTCAGTTTGGTAGAGCACTACGTTCGGGACGTAGGGGCCGCAGGTTCGAATCCTGTCACCTC
>OGUO01000869.1_pt1 | contig 21697 bp, 14 predicted proteins | sample 1553641 | NCBI WGS metagenome assembly OGUO01 (sample SAMEA2579980, study PRJEB22360) | human gut metagenome | biome: human gut; feature: human-associated habitat; material: faeces | place: Denmark | collected 2008/2010 | reverse complement strand
AAAGGGTTGGTTATTTTCAACGAAATCGCTTCTCAGGACAACCCCAAATATGCGGAGGATGTCGTGAAGGCAAAGGAGAACATCAAGCTCTATACCAATAACCGTATTGCCAAGTTGCAGGGCGAGAATGATTTCGACGGTATTATCGCCGTTGCCGACGAGATGCTGGCCGTGAATCCGCAGGATGCGCTGGCCCAGAAGATCATCGACGGCGAGAGCCGAATCGTCGTTTGGCGAGCGCCTATCGATAACGACAGATATCGCGTAATATGGTGGAAACAGCAGCAACTGGATCGGGCGAATTTTTATCCTGTGTCCGTGCGGACGTATTCCGGGAAAATCGTCGTAAAAGGTAAGATTGTTTCCGACTACGTCAGTTCCGTGGCGGACGCGGCGATAGAATATCGTTTCACCGCTTCGGGCGAAGTGCACGTCCGCTTGCGCGCGGAACTCGGCGCGCGCGTCTGGTGGTTGCCGCGTTTTGGAATTTGTCTGCCCGTATGTCCGCTGTTTGAAGAGCTGACTTATTTCGGGCGAGGACCCGGAGAGGCGTACTGCGATAGAAAAGCCGCCGCGCCGGTAGGGCTCTATCGCTGCCCGTGGGACGAGGCGTTTTATATGTACGATGTGCCGCAGGAAAGCGGATCGCATTGCGACAGCCGGTTCGTGTGTTTGGAAGGAGAGAATGTTTATCTTGGGGTGAGCACAGATACGGCGTTTTCCTTCACGGCTTCCCGTTGGCTGCCGGAAGAGTATACGCCCCACGCCTGCGATATGCCGGAAACGGGAAAGAAATATTTGTTTCTCGATTACCGCATGTCGGGAATCGGTTCTTCCTCCTGCGGTCCGGAATTGGCGGCGGAATATAGAATGACGGACAGAAAGATCGATTTTTCTTTCGTATTAAGGCCGGAAAAAGACGATATGTTTGAACGGCATACGTTGGAAAAATAAGTTAAGAAAACTATTATTTCGGCAGAGGAATATGCGATGAAAAAGGGAATTCATTAAATCGAAACAGAACTATGGAAAGAAAAGATTTTGAAATAAAACTTGTCTCTTCCCTCGATAAAGTGTTTCCTAACGGCGAACCTGCGCTGCTGGAAAACGAGGGAGCTTGTCTGAAAAACGAACGCTTTCATTTTCAGGTGTGTATCCGTTCGGAATACGCCTTGCGGCTGGATTGCAAGGTTTCGGCGGAAAGTGCGTTCGGCGATAAAGTATTCGTGCGAACGGTAGAGTGTATACCGGGCAGGTATACCAGACGTCCGGACGGCGACGACTGGGTGATCTTTCAGGAAAACAAAGCCGCTGCATATCCCGATCTGTTAATGCCGATTCACGAAAACGGCATACGGCTTTGTCCGCAACAATGGCAGTCTCTCTGGGTGACGGTAGACGGCGGAAGCGAAGCCTTGCCCGCGGGGAAATACCCTATCCGTATTACTGTGTCCGACGGGAATGGTCTTTTTCTTTCCGCGGTGTATACGCTGACGGTTGTCGACGCGCTGCTGCCCCCGTCCGATTTGATTTATACGAATTGGTTTCATTACGATTGCCTTTGCGAGCGGTATGATTGCGAACCGTTTTCGGAAAAATTTTATACCGTTCTTGGCAGTTATCTGTCTGAAGCGGTCGGGCACGGGATGAATATGCTGTACGTCCCTTTGTTTACGCCGCCGCTCGATACGGAGGTGGGCAGGGAGAGAAAAACCGTTCAGTTGGTACGCGTTTATAAAAACGGCGAACGTTTTAGTTTCGATTTCGGCGAACTGAAAAAATTTTTGTCTTTTGCCTTTAAAAAAGGAATCCGATATTTTGAAATGAGCCATCTGGCGACGCAATGGGGCGGGAAATACTGCCCGAAAATCGTCGCGTTCGAGGCCGGAAACGAGAGAAAAATTTTCGGCTGGGAGACTTCTTCCTGCGGACGGGAGTACGAAGCGTTTTTGCGGCGTTTTTTGCCCGAATTAGATAACTTTCTGAAAAGAGAAGGGTATGCGGAACGGGTGTATTTCCATATTTCCGACGAACCTTCCGAAGAAAATATCGAAGGTTATGCCGCTGCGGCAAAGATAATTCGTCAGTTGCTTCCCGGGTATCGGTTTATGGACGCCATGAGCGAGCCTGTCTATTACAGAAAAGGACTTGTGGACGTGCCCGTGGTGGCGACGAACGCGTTTTCTGCCTTCAAACCTTCTCCCGAATGGGCGTATTATTGTTGCGGTCAATTCGGGCACTACGAATCCAACCGATTTTTCAATATGCCCTCGATACGCAACCGTATTTTGGGCGCGCAACTGTACGAAACGGGAACGAAAGGTTTTCTGCATTGGGGATTTAATTTCTATAATTCTCAGTATTCGCGCTATCCCGTCGATCCGTATTTTCAATCGGACGCCGACGGCGGATTTCAGAGCGGAGATTCTTTTATCGTTTATCCGGGGAGGCATGGCGCGTTGGCGTCGTTGCGGCTGGAAGTTTTTTTCGACGGGTTGCAGGACGTTTGCGCCTTGCGGGCGGCGGAAAAAAAGATCGGGCGGGAAGAACTGCTCCGCCGTTTGCATAAAATCGGCGTATCGGGTTTCACGGGGCGGATTGACGCGGTGACGTGGCTTAAATTCCGCAAAGAAATCAACGCGCTTCTCGTCTGAACGCTTGCTGTCGGTTGCGAACCAAGATTTTAGAAACAATTCACTTTTGCACCTTTTTAGAGACTGTTTTGGGAACTTAAAGTTACCTGAGCCGTCTCTTTTCAAAAACTTATCTATCCGGCAAATGATAGAAACGAACTCTGCAAATTAAATATTTTTTTTGATTATATGATAGCGTAAAAAGTTATACGTCTTTTTTTTATGCAAAAATTCGGAGGTTAGAAAAATATGTATTTCAGAAACGAGCATCACAGACAGGCATTTCGGGACGGAATGAAAAAGACGAATCGCAAGGATAAGGAAACGTTGAGCGCGGTATATTTGCTGTCGGCAGAGCCTTGCTTATGGCGGCGAGCAAAGCAGGCATCGATTTACGGAAAAATTTTATTGAACAACGTTCGGTTGTCGGGGATAACGGAGGATGGATATATATTGCTCGGCGCGGCAAAGGATATCAAATACGGCACGAAGTATCTGACGCTCGGCGATTTATCGGACAGAAGTCTTATAACGCCGAAAATATATAAGTTGATAAGTCAGGCGATGCAAATCAAGCGTTGCGGCTTAGCGGCGTTACAGGAGGCGAACAGAGAGCGCGTATGAAACAAATCGAATTGGTGTTACAAAACGACGGAGTGAAAAGAAACGAGATATTTCCTTGCACGGAATCGGAATATCAGGCGGTGCGCAAAGAATTGGAATTGAAAGACAATTACGCTTTTGTGAGAGACGTATTTGAGCCGAAAGCATTGGCGTTAAAAAAGGACACGTTCGTGAATTTGGACGAGATAAATTATCTTGCAAAAAGAATGGATAGTTTTGATCAGAAAGAACTATTTAGTTTTTTTGCGGCGGTAGAAGCGGGCGATTATGTTTCAACGAAAGACCTTATAAATTTAACGTTTAATTTGAATTGCTACACGCTGATACGAGACGTATCGAATTTAAAAAATATAGGATATAATCGGGTTTTGAGCAGTAAGGGTTGTATATGTATAGACGAACTCGAAAAAATGGATCTGGAAAAAATCGGTCGAGAATTGCTGTCGACGGGCAAAGGAATACCTACGAATTACGGGTTGCTTTTCCGAAACGAAGGCGTAGCGTTTGAAGATGTATATAAAGGCAAAGGATTTCCACCGTACTATTACACCGGCGGCGAAGTACTTGGAGTGGAGATAGAAAAGGACGGGGGAAAAGACTATATATATTTCCCGTGCGAGAAGACCGAAATAGAAAGGGCGTTAAAAAGAATCGGCGCAGGCGATATAATCGAATGCAGCAAAAATATCGATTTTTGCGGCGGCGATAGGGAATGGGAGAACCATTTCAACGATTTATTGCAGAAAAACGGTATAGAAAGCGTAAATGCCATATCATCCGCCGTTAACCGATTGGGAGCAGATGCAGATACGATTTCGGAGAATTTATATTAATTATCCGCCGTAATGGAGTTCGCCGGGGTAACGACGGCAGATACGGAAAAGGTTGTTCGGCTTGCCGGGTGCCTTGACGAATTCGAATATTACAGAGAAATCGGCAACGACTATAATTTAGGAACGAAACTCATCGAAAACGAAATAGGCTCGGCGGCTGAAAAAATAGACGACTATATCGATTACGAAAAATATGCGCAGGTTTTTTTAGAAGAGAACGGCGGAGCGTATACGAAGTATGGCGACGTGGTATATTTGCGGGAAGATCAGACTTTGAGCGCAATACTCGGAGAAAACGATATAGAAATAGGCGGAATATAATATGTACAAAATCGAAATAGGAAACAAGATCGGAGAAAAACGAAAGATTGAATGTGACGGAACGTCAAATATTTACGCTCTTTTCAGAGAATTGAATATAACTGATTACCCATATCGCTTAAAAGTCGGGCACAATAAAAACGGTGTAAGCGTGAGAATTGTATCGGACAACGATTTCGACGCGGCAATAGCGAAAATATTGACAAATAATCGCGATACGCTTAGCGACGCGCTGATTGTAAGCAGACTGTTAAACGATATAAAAGACGAGACGATGCAAGAAGAAATCGAGCGGAACGCCTTAAACGATCAATATGAAACAAAAGAAGATTTATATGCGGATATTCGTAAAATGAAAATCGAATTTGCTTCGCAGCATGAAGATTTTTATTGTCCGCTACAGGCAACTATAATCGACGAGAACGGCAACGAATGGAATATTGCGCAGGAGGATTTGCCCGTATATGAAAACGAAATACAACTAAAAATAGAGGATTGGCAGCAAGCCGATATGGATATGGCGGCGTATGTAGGTAAGCACGCAAATATGCGGGACAAACTTCTTTATGCCGAATGGGGTGTGGAAAATCGCAACGACAGATTATACGGCAAAATATCCTGTTATTTCAGCGCGCCGTTAAGCACGGAAGAAACTGAACGATTGAAGGACGCAATAACCGGGCAAAATTCGGACGGTTTCGGCGAAGGGTTCGAGCAGTGTGGAATAAAAATGGAAGACGGAGAAATACACGTTTCGCTTTGGGATCACGAGGAATATTTTTTGAAAACAAAAGCGAAGATGAACTCGGCTCGATTCAATCGGTAGAGATTTATAAGTCGACCGACGGTCGGGAAACGTGGGTTCAACTCGATAAAGACGATTATGGTGTGATTATAGAGGTGGGAACGTATTTCTTTTCTTTCAGGACAAGCGGTGTGTATAAGATTATCTTAACCGACGAGTTCAGAACGGGCGATGCCGCTGTAATAGAAATTGTCGAATATAATCAGCCGACGATTGACGCGATATTAAACGGTGTAGAAAACGGCGGATATACAAACGGAACGGTAAGCGTTGAATGGACGGACGAAGTTACAGTTACGGCTACAAAGGACGGAGAAACTATCGGATACAACAGCGGCGTCGAGTTAAAAAACGACGGCGAATACGTTATCGTTTTTGAAAACTTCGACGGCGAAAAGTTGGTCTATAAGTTCGTTATCGACACAATCGTGCCCGAATTAACTGTTTTGGGGACGACTCGCGGAAGCAAAGGAAAAGACGACGTAAGCGTTGGATTTACCGAAAGTGATTTGATTGTTCAACTCTATAAAGACGGCGAAATTATAGGCGATTACGTTTCCGAAACCTTAATCACGGAAAGTGGAAAATAATAGAATCAAAGCGGCGGATAAAAATAGCCGAGAACAGCAAACGAGAGAGCCAACAAAACGGCTCTCTCGTTAAAATTTTACTTAAAATGCCTTACAAGGGCATAGTGTTTGTTTTATCTGACAGGTGGCAGGTGTCACGATGAAAGGTGAATGTGAACCACCCATCTTAACTATCAAAAGCAGAAGAAAAAGTTTGTGGACTGTTATTCGATTTTTACAAATCGAGAGCTTTAGTGTTGGTGAGTTTTCAGATGTATCAACAATATATTATTTTTTTTACTTTCTATATTGCCCCGGTGTTACTCCGAATTTATTTTTAAACACTATGTTGAACTGCGCCAGGTTGGAGTATCCTATGGCGTTGGCAATCGCTATTGTGCTAAGATCTGTGTTGTCAAGCAGGTTTTGTGCATACAGTAATCTGTTTGCAAGTAAGTAGTCGTGCGGCGTTGTGCCGAAGTGTTGCTTAAACATTCGGCTTAACTGCATGCGAGAGTAGTTTAATTTGTGGCAAAGGTCTGTCACGGTACAGGTGAAAAAGTCCTCGCTATGTTTCATTTCATTAAGAGTTTGTATCCACAAAGGTTCGTTTGGGTTGTCTTCCGATTGTAATTTGATAATAATAAATTGCAAAAAGTCCATTACCCGAGAGACGATTATGTCGTTGGATTTTTCGTATTGCTCCAGCGGGATAAGGTTTAACGTGTGCAGAGTCCTGTCGATTGCCGAAAATATTTCGGAGGGCAGAGTGTATATTTGGTTGTTGTCGTACAACTTATCCACGGTCTGGGCGGATAGGGGAGCGAGCAGTTGCAATACGGTAGGCAGCGCAACGGTAAAATTGACGTAGCGAATGTTGTTGTCGTCGCTTGCCAGACTGTGCACGTCCTTTGTAGTGCAGTAAAACATCGTACCGGGTGGACAAACAAATGTTTTGCCGTTGAGGTGGTTGTGGATTGTGCCGCTCATAACAACGGAAAACTCCCAATAGTCCTCGTGGCTGTGCATAGCGCGGAAGTCGGTCTGGTTGATCCAGAACTGCGCCGTCACATTGCTTTTGTCGCGTAAAAGAACTTTTACGTTTTCTATAAAGTATTTTTTTATCATAGTTGCGTTGTCCTCTGTCACAGTTGCGTCCGTTCTGATTCCGGACAAACCATGCGACAATTCGGTTACATTACAATTATGCTGCCAAAAGCCCGAAAAGTCAACTGTTTTGAGTGGAAATGTTACAAAACAATATGAATATGCGACGAAACACTATTGAATTGCACAGCGGAAAATGGTATCATGTTTTAAAAAAAGGAGCCGTGTACGCCGTAATCGGTGCAGTCGGGTTTTATGACATATTTAATATGAGATCTGAGATTTCACAAATCAATAATTTTCAATATATTGCCGCAAGCAAGAATTTTAACACTCGGCAAAAACATGTCAACGCGCCTTTGTTCCGCAAGCAGTTCCGGTGCGACGGTCTGCCGGAACAAGCCATATTGCGTGTTGCATGCGTAGGGTTGTATCTGCTGTACGTAAACGGTACGGAGATTACCAAGGGATACCTTGCTCCGTACATAAGCAACTGCAACGACACGGTTTATTATGACGAATACGATATAACTCCGTTATTACTTGCCGATGCCGATAATGTGGTGTGCGTGATACTGGGCAACGGTTTTGCCAATGCTATCGATTTTGACATATGGCGGTTCGAGTCCTCGCCGTTCCGTCGCGCTCCGTGTTTTGCGCTTACGCTGACGTGCAACGGCAAGCAGACGCTGCAAACCGATACATTGTTTGAATTATACGACTCGGCAATCATGTTTGATGACATACGCGCAGGCGAACGATACGACGCGCGTTTGCGTCGCGCCGAGTTGTTTGCTCCGTCGAGAAAGGCGTTGCCGGGTTGCAAAAAACCTATTATCGTCGAAACTCCGCACGGTGAACTCCGCAAGTGCAATGTCGAGCCGATACGTGAACAACGACGGTTTTCGGCTCAAAGAGTAATCTCGTCGCGTGACGGCTACATCTACGACTTCGGCGAGAACAATGCCGGAGTGGTGTGCTTGCGCGTAAATGGCGAGAGCGGACAAAAAATCACGTTTGACTTCGGCGAGGTGGTAATTGACGGCAAACTCAACAAAGATAACATTGTGTGTGATTTTGTTTGCGACGACTACAAATGGGATTATGTCCAACACGACGAATACATTTGTACCGACGGTTGGCAAACGTGGACTCCGTCTTTTACTTACCACGGATTCCGTTACGTTTATGTTACCGGTTTGACATCGGAACAAGCTACCATTGACGCGCTGCAATGCATCGTATTGCATAGCGATGTCAAGCAAAGGGGAAACTTCCGTTGCAGCAACCAAACGCTCAACCGTATATATGACGTTACTTTACGTAGCGACTTGTCTAATTTATTTTATTTACCGACCGACTGCCCGCAAAGAGAAAAGAATGGTTGGACGGCAGACGCGGCACTGTCTGCCGAGCAGTTTTTGTATAACTTCGATTGCGGAAAAACGCTTGCAGAATGGCTTGTAAACGTTTGCAAGGCGCAACGATCCGACGGCATGATGCCGGGTATTGTTCCTACTTGCGGTTGGGGATATCAGTGGGGCAACGGACCGGCATGGGACTGCGTAATTACGGAAATACCCTACCAACTGTGCCGTTTTTACGGCGATACGTCGGTTATTGAGAATGCTTTGCCGACAATATTGCGGTATTTCGATTTTATATCTACCGTTATAAACCCCGACGGACTTGTCGATTTCGGTTTGGGCGATTGGTGCGAAGCGGAGACCGAGCAATGTCAGGATTATTCCACGCCGGTGCAGTATACAAACGCGCTTACGTTGCTTGACATGGCAAACAAAACACTGCGTATGCTTGACGTTTTGCAAGGCGACTACATAACGCAAATGGCAAAGATGGAGGATGAGAAACAGCGTTTTACGCAATCCTTCCGCAATAACTACGTCAAGGCAGGTCGCATTACGGTACAAACGCAAACGGCGCTTGCCATGGCAATTACAAGCGGCGTGTTGACCGCAGATGAAAAGAAGCAGGCGCATATCGACCTGACAGGATTGTTAAAAGCGCGTAACTATCGTTTCCGTGTAGGCGTCATCGGTGCAAAACACCTGTTCGACGCGTTGACAATGTTCGGAGATACCGACGTAGCGATTAAGGCGATTGTCGGTCCCGATTATCCGTCATACGGATATATGCTTGCCAACGGCGCAACCACGCTGTGGGAATCGTTCTACAAATTGCGCGCCGACGGTGCGATGTGGCGTAGTAACGGGCAAAAGGTTGATTCGCTTAACCATCACTTTTGGGGCAGTGTGGTAAGTTGGTTTTACCGAGTTGTCGGCGGACTTGACGTCCGTTCGGTAAACGAAGTATCCGTTACCGTACCCCAAACGCAACTCGTAACCAATGCTGAGATATCTTATACTTGCGGAGACAAACACATAACCGTCGTTTGGCAACGCAACGAAGCAAAAGGTACGCTGACGATACACAACGTCGGCTTTGTCGGAAAAATAAGGGTACCTGAGGGAGAAATCCCTTTACAACAAGGAGACAACGAAGTTGCCTTCCAAACAAATAAAAAATAGGAGTGAATATTATGAGAAAAATCAGAATTTTTTCGTTAGCAATGGTCTTACTGCTGGCATTTGCCTCATTTGCTGCATGCGGACCGGTTGTCGATCCCGATAACGGGCAAGAAGTCGACGAAACAAAAACTCAACTGTATGTGTACGTGGCTCAATGGGGCTTCGGCACCGAGTGGTTTAAGCAGGCCAAAACCGAATACGAGGAACTCAACAAGGATCGCGAATTCGAAAAAGGCAAAAAAGGTATACAAATCATACCGCAATATCGGCAGAGCAACCTGTCGGTTTCGGAAATCCGCGGAGATAAAATAAACGACGTGTTTTTCCTCGAAGCCGTTCCGTATTACAGCTACTATACAGAAAAATTGTTTACCGATATCACAAGTTATATCACGGGCGATAATCCGTACGAAAAAGGCGCGTCCATCGAAAGCAAGATGACCGCTCAACAAAAAGACGGCTTGAAGATTGACGGCAAATACTATGCCGTGCCGGGTTATTCGGGAAGCTACGGTCTTATCTATAATGCCGAGTTGTTTGACCAATACCAATGGTATTTCAATGCCGCAGGAGAAATGATTTGCGAACAACGCGTCACAGACAAAGTTAAAGGAGCAGGACCCAACGGCAATATCGGCGACTACGATGACGGTTTGCCTCAAACTTATGCACAATTCTTTAAGTTGTGCGATAAGATCGCCGCATATCAGGACTTTACGCCTGTCAGTTGGCCGGGTACTTATGCCGCGCAACATCTGGAAGGGTTGCTCGAAACGCTTGTTGCCGATTACGAGGGCGCGGAGAATATCTCTCGTCGTATCAATTTTAGCGGTAGCGAGAATCTTGCCTCGTTTGACGCCGACGGCAAAGTCAGTATCGATGACGACGGAAAAGTCGTACTTGATTCTACGGCAACGACTATAGACAACAACAACGGTTACGATGTGTTCCGTCAGGCAGGTATTTACTACGGTTTGAGTTTTATCGAAAAGTTGATAAAGACAAGCAAGTATTATAACGAAAAAACGGCTTTCGGCACATACAGCCAACGCGATGCGCAGGATGACTTTATCTATGCAGGCAAGGACGGTAAGGGCAGAATGATTCCTGCAATGATTGTAGACGGAGACTGGTGGCAAAGCGAAGCAAACGACACGTTTGAAGATACCAAGAAGTACGGCACTAAGTACGAGCGCAATTTCAAGTACATGCCGCTGCCAAAGGCAACGTCGGAACAAATCGGCGAAAATGCCTGCAACATCGACTTTGATTTCGCTTATTCATTTGTCAGTGCAAACACCGCAAAAGAAAAGGTATCGATTGCGGCGGACTTTATTCAATTTTTGCACACCAACGAACAAATGGTGAAATTTACTAAAATTACGAATACTATCAAGGCGCTCAACTACACAATGAGTAACGACGATCTGGCAGAACTTACGCCGTATGGTAAATCGCTGTTCCAATACAAAAAGAGCGGAAAATCAGACACGATAATTCTTACGGGTTCCAATGCTAAATTCCTGAGTTATTTCGGTAAAATCAAGAAGCCTTATTCGGCGTCTTACACCGTCAACAATAAAACGCTGACATACTCTCCGGTGCAAGCCTTCCACGAGATACCCGACAATGCCAACGCAAAGAATTATTTCGAAAATATGTATGCCGAGTGGAAAAAAATCTGGAAATAACAATTCGTACAGACGAAGGATAAAACTATGCCAAACAAATCAAAAAGCAAAATAGGGCAAACGGGCAATAAATGGGTATACGCATTGCTAATGGCGTTTCCCCTATTGCACTTTTGTGTGTTCTACGTGTATGTCAACGCAAACTCCATTGCAATGGCGTTTCAAAACGTTGACCCCGTAACAGGCGAAAGAGTATGGGTGTTTTCCAATTTTGCCGAGCAGTTTAAGTTTCTTGCCACGGGACCTGCGTTAAATATGTTGCGCGTGTCGTTGTTGGGCTACGTAGTCCACTTGGCGGTTGGATTGACCACGGGGTTATTGTTTGCATACTACGTGTACAAAAAGCGCGTAATGTCAAGCACGTTCCGCGTGCTGATGTTTTTGCCGTCCATCATACCGGCTATTGTTTTTGTGACAATCTACCGCTATTTTACCGACAACGCTTTTCCCGAGATAATTGCCGGGTTGTTTAATCTGAAGGATGTTCCGCAAGGTTTGTTTTCAAACAAGGAGACCAGGCTTGTCGTCATTTTATTCTACGACATATTCGTAGCTTTCGGTACGTCGGTACTTATGTATACTAACAAAATGGACTCCATCGAACCGTCGCTGACAGAAGCGGCAAGAATCGATGGCGCAACGCCGTTTAAGGAGTTCTGGTATGTCGTATTACCGATGACGTTTTCTACGATCAGCGTATTTTTGGTCACGGGTGTGGCAAGCATATTTATGAATCAGATGTTCCTGTTTTCATTCTATGGTTGGGCGCCCCCTGCGGATCTTGACACCTTCGGGTATTATTTCTTTCGTAAAACAAGCGAGGCAACGACCTACAACGATAAACAGGCATTGTGCACTCTGTCGGCGTTGGGTCTTATTTTCAGTGCGATGGCAATACCTCTTACTTTTGGCGTAAGGTATTTGCTCAACAGATACGGACCTAAGGAGGACTGACAATGACAAAAAAAACCTGTGCAAAACGCACTAAAACAAGTCCGTTCTTTGTGGCTCTGTTTGTCTTGTTGGCAATTTACTCGCTAATGCTTGTCGGTTTGCTCGTTTGGGCAATGATTTCATCATTAAAAGCGCCGCGCGACTTTCAGACCAACCCCGTGGGACTACCCGAAAAAATAGTCAATAACTTTGCTGAGGCAATCAAACTGTACAAGATACAGGTCGGCGGCATCAAGGGGCAACCGCTGTACGCTATGTTTCCGCAGATGCTGTACAACTCTGTCATGTATTCGGTAGGGTGTGCGCTCATTAACACGGCGGTAACATGCATAACGGCGTACTGTTGCGCTCGCTACAAGTATAACTTGTCCAGGATTGTGTACGTGGTGGTGCTTGTCACAATGACAATACCGATTGTCGGCTCGCTCCCTTCGCAGATACAGGTTGCTCAGGGTTTGCATATTTATAACACGATTTGGGGTATGTGGTTGCAAAGCGCATCTTTTCTGGGGCTGTATTTTCTTGTGTTTTACGAGACGTTTGCTTCTTTGCCGAACTCTTTCTTCGAGGCGGCAAGACTCGACGGAGCAGGGGATCTGTCTCTATTGTTCCGTATAGCGTTGCCCCTTGCGGGAAACGTGTTTTTGACAATATTTCTGCTTAACTTCATCACTTACTGGAACGACTATCAAACGCCGTTGCTGTTCTTGAAGTCTATGCCGGTACTGTCGTACGGTTTGTATCTCATTACGCAGTCCAATGCCTATGTGCCGATGATTATGTCTGCGGCAACAGTGGTGTTGGTGCCTGTAATTGTAATCTTTATATTTGCCAACAAAAAGTTGATGGGTAATCTGACCGTCGGAGGAGTAAAGGGCTGATACCGACAACATGGCAAATGTTCGCAACGGAGATTTACTCCGCAGGCGACTTCGGCTACGACAAAATGTAGCAATTTATTCGGAGGGAATATGAAATTTAATACAACAAAAGCCAAGACAATCGTAATTGTGCTTGCGTCGCTGTTGCTGTTTTGCACCATAGCTGCGGTGCTGCCCGTTATGGCAGACGCGGTTACTCCCAAGTACAATTGGACGGGCGAAACGGTTGCGGGCAAGTATTCGTACGGACAAACGTTTGCCGTACCCGAAAGACGACTTGACGGCGTACAAGCCGACGTGTCCCACACATTAGTGTTTCCCGACGGCACTTCGTCCTATGCCGACGAAGTTATGTTAAAACTCAGCGGCAAGTACAAACTTACCTACACGGCAAGCGTAGGCGGCAAGGTTTACAGTGAAACGCACGAATTTTCCGTCAATCATGTAACCTATTCGGTTAAAGACAAAAACTCTTCCGCCGTATATAAAACGCCGGACAATGTACGAGACAAGAACATTAAGGGTGTGGTGGTTTCGCTTGCGCAAAAGGATGAATTTGTGGTCAATCAAGCCATTTCGGTGAGTAACTTTACCGCCGACAATTATTTTGTAGAGGGCTTTGTAATCAACCAAACGGTGGGTATGGGCGCTTTTACGCGATTTATTGTTACGTTGACCGACTTCGAAAACCCCGATGTGTACATTAAGATTATCGTTAACGAGCGTACTTCTCAAGACGAGAAGGGCGTTGCCTTTGCTGCGGCTTGCGGTAACGGGCAAAAACCCGTAGGTTTGGAAAATTATGTTCCGGGTACGATGGATAACATTACCACCGTACACAAAAACGATGGGTTTGGGCAGTGGATCAACATGCCGTTACGCGGACAGAATACAATTGTCGGTTCGGGGAGGTATACCTACGATATTTATAACGACGACTACCCGTTCCGTTTCAGTTATGATCCGACAACGCAACAGATTTGGCATGCAACCAACTTCAATGTTCCCGCCGACAAAAACTACGGCGATCCCAACCCGCATAAGGACAAGGTTCGTACAGACAGTACGAATTTTAAAAAGATTGTTACCGACCTTGACGACTCTCGCTATTACGAGTCACTGTGGAGCGGATTTAGAAGCGGTTATGTCAAGTTGTCGATTACTGCGGAAAACTATACGTCCACCCATGCGCAATTTTGTATTACCAAGGTCGCCGGTGTGGATTTGTCAAACGACGGATTTGAAGTGACGGAACAACCGACAATCACCGTCGATACCGATTATGACGTGATGCCCGAAGCCGTTGTGGGTAAGAGTTATCCCGTACCGACGGCGACGGCGCACGACCTTTACAGCGACAATGTTGAAGTGAAAGTTAACGTATGGTACAACTATGCAAGCAACGATAGAATTTCGGTAAGTTTTGTTGACGGCAAGTTTATCGCTAAGTATGCGGGTTACTATGCGATCGTCTACACGGCAACCAATCGTAGCGGTATTACGGCGCAAAAAGTGCTGTGGGTACATGCCAAGACCGATCCGAACCCGATAACAATCGATCTGTCGCCCGACAGAATAACTTCGTGCAAGGCGGGCGAATTTATTCAATATGCCGCGGCTACGATAAGCGGCGGCAACGGTAACGTGAGTTTGTCGGTATACGCCAAGAACGGTGACACGGTATTGCGTACCGACGGAGGCTTTCGTCCCGAAAAAACAGGTATGTGGCAAATTGTGTACACGGCTGTCGACTACGTCGGCAACAGCAAAATCGTCGGTTACGACGTGACGGTAACGGCAAACGAGCTTCCGGTTTTAGTGGACAATATTACATTGCCACAGATGTTTATTTCCGAAGCGTCTTTCATTTTGCCTCAAGTGTACGCCAATAAATACGATCGGGACGGGGTGCACAAACTTCTTTGTACCGTGCATGTGGAGTATGACGGCAAGACGGAAACATACGACAGCGGTGAAAGTTTCATACCGAAGGTCGCAACCAACGGCGAAACAATCAAGGTGACGTACCTATGCGAAGGAACCGAATTATTCAGTAAACAGATACCGTGCGTTGTAATATACGAGAAAGGATATCTTAAATATGAAAACTACTTTGTGGCGACGAACGCCACGGGAGATAAGTCCTCTGATAACGGTTATGTTCTGACGGCTGCAACCGATGGCGTAATGAGCGTAACCTACGCAAACGCCATTGTCGCCGAGCAGTCAAACTTCGTGTTCCGTTGTTTTGGCGGCGTAGGTAACTATACGCAAGCGGTGGTCACCCTTACCGATGCGGCAAACGCCGATAATGCCGTGCAGGCGGTGTTCAGACAAGTGGACGGCAAAGTATGGTTTTTTGCGGGCGGTAAGTCCTACCGCACCGATTACAGTTTTGTCGGTAAAGCGTTTGATATTTCTCTCGGCTTCGAGAACGGCGCGTTTGTCTACGACGGTGCGGCGTTTGCACCCGTCGAGACGGTAATCGGAGATAAGTTTACCGGGTTCGGCTCGGATAAGGTGTATTTGTCTGTTGAACTGACAGATGCCAAGGCTGGTAATAAATTTTCCGTCAAGTCGATTCGTAAATATAAGTTTGAAGGGCAGGACGAGGATCTTGTTCGCCCGTATATAGTTATAAACGGCGAAGTTGCCTCTATCGGCAAGCTCGGTGACGTTATTCACATGCCGTCGATAAGCGTCGGCGATGTGATTTGTCCCAATGTCAGTGTACTTATGCAAGTGTTTGCTCCGGACGGGACTTTTGTCAAGGATGTCAACGGTGTTGAGCTGAACGGTTGCGACGCAGGCGTTGAGTATGACTTTGTTGTGAAACAGTCTGGCGCTTACAAGGTACAATACATCGTCAAAGAGGCGGAATTGTTTCTATACGTTGAGCCGTTTGACAACGAATGGTCGTACGAAATTGCCGTGTATGACTCTGTCGAGCCGACAATTACCATTACTTCTTCCGTGCCTGCCACCGTCGAATCAGGAGAAAAGGTGCTTGTACCGAAGTTTACCGTGACCGACGATTTTACGGCAACCGATGATCTGGTGGTATTCGTGTATCTTACAACCCCCACCGGGCAAAAACAACTTGTCAATAAAGAAGCCGTGGTGTGTAGTCAAAAGGGCATTTACAGTTTTACAATTACAGCAATTGACGAGGCCGGTAACATCGGAACGAAAATAATTTATTTCAGGGTGGTGTAACGCATGAAAAAAAGATTATTGCAAGTAATTGCTTTTGTATGTGTGACGGTTACGTCGTTTTTACTATGCTCATGCGGCAAAAAACCCGATTCGGGCAATAACGTCGATGCCGAAAACATACGTGCCGAACATAAGGTAACTAACAGTTTGCACAAGGGTGTTGAAGACATTCCCGATACAGGTAAGCCGTTTATTGTGGACGGCGCGTCGGAGTATAAGATTGTGGCAAGTAATTACGGCAGCCATAAAAATGCCGTTGCCAAAGCTGCGGGATTCATTTCTTCTCACATTAACAGCGCAACAGGCGTTGCGTTGGAAGTAATTGACGGCGACAGTGATATTGAATGGAGTAGCTCCGCTAAATTGGTCGTTGTAGGCAGCGAAAAACTGCAACAAGCGGCAGGCTTTCGCAAAACGGCCGATGATATCGGGTTGACAGGGTATCAAATACAAACGGTCGGCAACAGCGTGTTTGTTTGGGCTGACGGCGACAACGGTTACAATCTTGCCGCTCTTGCGTTGCTACGCGTATTGGTTGGTTACGACTGTCTGGATCTTGACACTTATATCTACACCAAAGATGGCTCTTACCTGCCTGAGATGGATATCGTCGAACGTCCGGACTTCGACTATCGCGTAGACCAGACGTTATACACTGTGGCTGCGCCCAGAGCCTACTCTATGGGGTTCAATCAGGGTGAACCGTATATGACTGCCGACCCGTGTCATACCTCGTTTTACTTCTTGCCGCCCAAAGTTTACGAAAGCGAAAACAAGGATTGGTTCAGTAATCAGCGTTGCAACTTCGTGGACGACCAGGATAACTACCTTGTGCATGCCGCGCAACTGTGTTACACGGCGCACGGCAAACCCGAGGAACTCAAAAAGATGCAGGAGTTGATCGCCGATCAGATAATGTATCTTACTCTCGAAAAGTATCCCGACAGAAACCTTGTCACCGTCGGACAACAGGACGAAGATGTCGTGTGCAATTGCGACAGTTGCACGGCTGTTGTTGATAAGTATGGATCAATTGCCGCGGCTATAATTCCGTTTATCAACGGCATCGACGACATTGTTCAGTCAAGATTGAAAGCGTATGCCGAAGAACACAACCAACCTGTTAAGGAAACAAACATTTTGTTTCTTTCTTATCAATCCACGAGATTTGCGCCAAAGTTCGACGACAGTCTTAAATTTAACGACCACGTAGGCGTGCTGATTTGCAGTAGTAAAACACGCTACTCCTACACATTTTGGGATGATATCAACGTTGTCGATAAGGAACAAACGGAAAAATGGCAACCCTTCGGGAATGTGTACTATTTCTATTACGAAATCAACAGTAACAACTACTTTGTGCCGTGCAATACTTTCCGTGCCTGCGTGGAGAACTATCGATTTGCCAAGATTAACAACGGCAGATTAATGACAAGTATGGGTAACTGGAAAACGCCGTACACCTCAAGTTTTACGGCATTCAAGAGTTACTTGAACAGCAGACTGTGGTTCAACGTTAACTACGATTATGTAGACCTTGAAAAGACTTTTTTTGATAATTATTACGGCGACGGCGGCGTATACATGAAGAAATTTTTCGACGAAATGACGTCATACATGGACTACATGCGTGACAGCGGCAACGCCGACTTCAACGGCGTCGTAGTCAACGAGTTTACCTACACTGCAAAGTACTGGCCGATAAAAATGCTTCAACGTTGGAATAACTACTGCGATCTGGCGCTTAAAGAAATCGAAAAGACCAAGGCTCTTAACGACGGTACCTATGAAGCATTGCACGATCGCATATTGCTGGAAACGCTTTTTCCTCGGTATATCATTTGCAAGTATCATGCGGCGAAGTTCTCCGAGACGGAAATCGCATCTATGCGCAAGGCGTTCTATGAAGATACGCAGTATTTTAATCTGACGCATGAAAGCCAATACGAAACCTTCGAATCGTTGTGGAAAGTATGGGGGTTAAAATGAAAAATAATTTACGTAAATATGCGTTGGCGGCATTGTTTGTGTGCCTGATTTGCTCGCTTGCTCTTGTCGCTTGTAAGAAAAATCCGTCCGAGTCGACCGATAATTCGAGCAAACCGCCGATTGAAGAAGTAAAAGTGGTGCTCAGCGACAGCGTATTGACGATGGACATCAACGATACGGCAACGCTGACGGTGAGAGAGGGCGGCAGCGGAAATCTGAAGTGGAAAAGCAGTAATACCGCTGTAGCAACGGTTGACGATAACGGCACGGTCACGGCAATTGCCGAAGGCACTGCCGAGATCGAAGTGACCACGGCAAACGGCAAGGCAACCTGCACAGTATTGGTTGTAAACAGTTACGTTGCGCCGGTGCTTACCGTCAGTACAGACGAGATAACTTTAACCATCGGCGACGACTATTTGTTGCTTCCAAAACTTATCTACAAGGGGCATGACTGTACAGCCGAAGCGCAATTCGGTTGTACCGTTGCCGATGGCGAGAAAGACAGTATCGTAACGCTTGTAAAAAATGCCGACGGTTTTCTGTTTACGGCGCAGACATATGGCGCGACGAAGTACGTTGTACACGCTGAGTATGCGGGCGTAGCGTTGAGTGCAGTCGTAAACGTGTCGGTGATTGATGCCGGTATAGTGTTTGACGTAGTGAATATTGCGCCGACGACCGATGGTTATTGTGCGCAACTCAGTACTTACGCAATAGGCGATTACGTGACGGCAATTACTCCCGTGGTAAATGTTATTGAAAAAGGACAAACGACAAACAATGCGGAAATATCATACACGACGGATAATGAACGGGTTGCTACTGTAGTCGACGGAAAAATTGTAGCCGTGGATGCCGGCACGACAAAGGTGCGCGGCACATATAAGGAAAGCGGTTTTATCATAAACGTAACCGTTGACAAGCCTGTGTTAAAGGCTGTCGCAACAAACGGTGTCGTTGAGGTTGGTAGGCTTGCCGACGTTGCTTTCGACATTCGTCTTGAGGGTAGTTTGGTTTCGGCAACGATCGGTAACACACAAGTCGGAAAGTCTATTACAGACGGCATGCTTACGCTTGATCGCGAAAAACTGGAGGCGATGCCCGTTGCAAACTACGGCGAACACGTAGCGTTATTCATTGAGACTAACATTGTCAAATACAGTACGGAAATCGAGTTATACACTCTTGTAGTCAAAAACAAACAGGACTATATGAGTATCGGCTCGCTTTCCAAGGCGGCGTGCAAGAATAACGACAAGTTGTTTGGCGGTTACTTTGTGTTCGCTGACAATATTACCGTCAACGGCGGTATATCGGAGTTTATCGATCGTACCAAAACGGATTTCAACGGCAACGGCAGTCAGGGATTTTGCGGTATCATAGACGGCAGAGGTTACGTTATCAGCGGGCTTACCAAAACAACGGACAACGGTAACGCTTTCATCTCCGTTATGCACACTGACGGCGTGTTGAAAAATCTTGGCTTTATACATGCCGAATTTGAAACAGACAGCGGTTCTTTTCTTGTTCATACCGGCGCAGGCACTGTGGAAAACGTATATGTGCAGTATGATAAAATCAGCGGCGGAAGTTCCGAAGGTTATAGTGGAACGATCTTCAACGCAAATCTTTCGTTGAACAAAATGGTTGTCGACGTTACTAATGCGCAAATAAGCGGAAACGGAAGCAATTTTGCGCTTATGACCGCCAATCGCGACGCCAATCTTAAAAACTTTATTTGTTTGTTCGGAAACAACTACACATTGCAGGACGTTATAGACGGCAACGTGACGGTTGAAAACCGTCAGGACTTTACGAATGTCGACTACAAGAATGCTTTTGACAAAAAAGTTTTCTTCGGTTTTGCGGCGTTGCAACAAAGCGAGTTTTTCACAAGTATGTCTGAATGGAACGGTAATTTGTGGCACATTGACGTTGACGGAGGCAAAATCGGTTTCGGCGTAAAAGAATATGTCGAGCCGGAATTCAGGCATGAAACAATCAATGTGCAGGAAAGCGACCGTGTTCGTGCGGAACTCGATATAAATAACAACGGTACGCTGAACAACGGTAAGATTATCGACATCGATATTGCAAACATCATCGATACGAGTGATTACACGCTGGTGTCTGTCAACGGCAACGGTGCGGCGAGTAACAATGTTACCGCAGATCTGTTCGGCTATCTATACGGTAACAAAACCGTACAGCTCGTAGTCGACGCGGAGTATACAAGGTATACAATCAATTTGCCTATGTTGCTTATCAGCAAGGTTATCAGAACTGTGGACGACTATGCCGCGTGGGTTAAGATTGCTATAGCGTGCGAAAACAACGGTAAAACGGAGGGCAGTCACAATTACGGCGGATATTTCGAACTGGGCAATGACATTAAGAGTGAAAGCGGAAGTATTCCGATGGCTTACGCAGATCGGGACGCATGGGACGGCGCGGGTGGTTTCAGCGGTACGTTTGACGGTTGCGGATACGTAATAGATGGGCTTGAGGCAAGCGTTGCAAAAGATCACGCAACGTTTGTCGGCGAAATGAAACCTTATGCCGTACTGAAAAACATCGGCTTTACCAACGTGAAAATGAGCGGCGTTACGCTTCTTACTCGTACGCAAAACGGAACAATTTCGAATATTTACGTTCAATACAAAAAGATTGCCGTAACAAGCGGACAAACGTTACTTGCTCGTGACAATGCAATTGTTGAAAATATATTTGTGGATGCGTCGGCTGCGGAAATCGTCGGCGGTAGCGCATACGCAATACTCGGCAGCAGACACGCGGATGAAAAGAAATACTCTATTTACGGTATTGTGCCGCAAGGTTGTGTAAGTTACGTCGATCGCGGCACAAGCGGTTGCGGACACGGATTTGCAAGCACGGAAACATTGAAATCCGACGACGCTGCCTGGAGTGCGGTGCGAGCATTTGAAACGGCTTGCAACTATTGGCACATAAACGCCGAAACGGGCGATGTGACATTTGGTAAGTAAATGTATTAAATCGTGCAAATTAAATCGCACCGTTTAATTCGGTTTATATGTTAATAACACGATTGTTTGTATGGTATCAAACAGGTAAATTACAGCCTTTTAAGAGGTGAAATATGATTACTTCGGTGAAAAAACAAGGTTACGACATTATTGTAGTAGGCGGTGGTATTGCGGGCTGTTGTGCCGCGCTTGCCGCCGCAAGAGAAAACAAAAGCGTATTGCTTATAGAAAAACACATCAATCTCGGTGGACTTGCAACGATTGGGCTTATCAGTTGGTTCGAGCCGTTGTGCGACGGCGAAGGCCGAAAAATGATGGGCGGCATGGCGGAAGAAATGATACGTCTTGCGGTCGGTTGCGGCTACGACAACTTACCCGAAATCTGGGGCGGTACAAGCGGAAACGCGCAATCAAGCGACAGATATTCCACTCACTTTTCGCCGACGTTTTTCTCGCTGGCGCTCGATGATATACTGCGTAAGAACGGCGTTACGATATTGTACGACGCACTTGTAAC
>OGUO01000868.1_pt1 | contig 21699 bp, 19 predicted proteins | sample 1553641 | NCBI WGS metagenome assembly OGUO01 (sample SAMEA2579980, study PRJEB22360) | human gut metagenome | biome: human gut; feature: human-associated habitat; material: faeces | place: Denmark | collected 2008/2010 | reverse complement strand
CGAAGCCGAAGTACATGCCAAGGCAGAAGATACCCGTGTTGATGATCGGGCAAAGGGCAGCGGGCAGAAGGACATTCAGCGCGCGGTATTTGGATACTTTGCAGATCGCGCGATAGCAAAGTCCGGCAAGCAGCCCGGCAAGTGTGGTCTTCGTGATGCAGATGACTGCCGTCAGAAAAGGATTTGTGGCGATCAGCAGCATGTAAAACGGATCTGCCGCGGTCAGCACCTGAATGAAGGTGGCAACACCCGAGACCAGCCCGAGAAATGCGCCTGCGCCTGGTCCAATCAGCACGGCGGCGATCACCAGCGGTACGAGCGAGAAGGAGAGTGTCACCGGTCCGATGCGCAGACTGCCGAACGCCAGCTGCAAGAGCAGCATCAGCGCCGTGAGCAGCGCGATCTGCACGAGACGCAGTGTCCGTGCATGCGTAGAAGAATGATTCATATTTACCTCCGTTTTTCGACTGCTGCCGTCCTAAATATGCAAACGGTACGGCGCGGTCTTTATTATAACAGAGCCGTAGCTCAGGTTATCAAAAGTCAGAGTAAGTCAGAAAATCTTGTTGTTCTGCGCAAATAAAATCGCCTCGCCGAACAGGGTCAACGTGTCGGAATAGGTGAATCTGTTGCGCAAAAGAGGTTCAACCGCCGGATAAGAGCCGCCGGTGGCGAACAGCGAGAGGGAAGTGCCGCTTTCCTTTGTGCCGAGCGCCTCGCGGATGTTGCGAATAAAGCCGTCGATCATCAGCGCATTGCCGTTCAGAACACCGGACGAAATGGCTGTGCGTGTGTCGCGCCCAATCAGCTCCGGCTTTTCTGCAAGCGGGATTTCGCCGAGCTGGGCGGCAGTATCGCAAAGCGTGCGCAAGGATAATTGCAACCCGGGAATGATAATTGCTCCTAAAATTGTTTTTTCGGTATCTACAACGGAGATCGTCGTTGCCGTGCCCATATCCAGGACGACCAGCGGCGCGGAGTCAAGTGTAAGGGCTGCTGCGACGTTTGAAACAATGTCTGTGCCGAGCTGCTCGGGATTTTTCACATGAATACCGAAGCCGGTGCGGATGCCGCTTGAAATGACGAACGGCTTTGTGCCGCACAGCGATTCCGCCGCCGCACAGACCGCTGCGGTCATCTGCGGTACAACGGATGATACAACGGCTGCATGGAGCTGCATGGCGTCAAAACGGCGCAGAAAACCGTCGATTGTTGCGCACAGCTCATCCGGCGTATAATTGTGCGTGCCGAATTTGAAATGACAGACGATCACCGGCATGTGTGCATCGGTAAAACGAAATACGCCGACCGAAATATTGGAATTGCCGACATCAACTGCAAGTAGCATGCCAAAACCTCCGTTTCCGCAAAAACTCCGTATAAGCAGCATACATCCGCTTCTCCTTCTCTCAATTATACAAAATTTGCATTTTGTATAATTGCCAGTGTGGCAATTAGGGGGCGCGTCATATGCTTGCCGCCGCCCTCCCTTTCATCGGGGGCTTTGGGGTCGGCGGCTGCGCATATGCCCTGCGCCTACAAAACGACTGTTTTGTATGGCTTCGCGCGCCTTTTCCGCCCCGCGCCCTCGCGGTCGCTGCGCTCGCCTTCGGCGGCTTGCGCTGCGCTCTGTTCGCGGGGCTGCTGCGGTTGGTGTGCGCACAGCGGCGATTGCACTTTTTCTGCAAACCTTTCACTTTATTTTTTTTTGCCAGCACCCCTTGACACGCGCCTGTCTTTGTGCTACAATCATAGACGCACCGACGGAGGTAGTTGCCTGACAGCACTACTCTATCACAAAAAGACGGGACTTGTCAAGCCCCGTCTTTTTGTTTTTCCGCCGTCGCGCGCGTGGCAAGACCCCCCGACCACCCTGTTTTTGGCTTGGTAGAGGGCGGTCGTGGGGTCTGTCTTGCTGTCGCGCCGTGTTGTGTGGGTCGGTTGTTTGCCGCGCCTCGGTCGCGGTTGGCTTTTGGCGCGGGGCGGCTTCGGTGGTTTTTCTGCCGCCGCCTGTCTCTCGATTATACCCCGCCGTGTCAAGGGTCGAGACGAGCGCTGCGCGCCCTTGACACGTCGGGGTCGCGTCCCGCTTGCCGCAAGGCGGCAGAAAGGTTGGTACACACCATGACAAGACACACGACAATCAGACGCGCAGACGTCGCGGGGCTGCTGCCTCGCGGGGCATATACAGCTGGCGTCCCGTTGACCGCCGAGCAATGCAGCGTGATTATATCACTGCTGCTTGCGGAGATCGTCAACCGAGCAGACGGGGACGGGCTGCTACCAGTCACCAATACAGCGGTCACAGACGATGCACTGCGCAATATAGCGCGCATTATGGATCGCGCCATTACAGATATATCTGTGCTGCGCGACACGCCACAGCGCGGAAAAAGGTAGGCTCTCGCCTGCCTTTTTTTGCTATGTCAGATCATCCTCGCCCGTGATGCACAGCGGCTCGGGCGGCGTCAGATCGACGCCGAGCGTCTGTGCCAGTCGGCGCATTACCTCGTCGGACACGTCCCGCACAAGGCGGTCGCGGTCGTAGGTCGCGCCTTGCGCGTCCGCGAGCGCGTAGAGGTTGGTCGTGTTGACGTCGCCATGCTGTAAGGCAGCCTGTACGGCTGCAATGCCGCGGCGGTGGTACAGGTCAACGGCGTATGTTTTGCGCGCTGTGTGCGGGCTGACATGCGGCTTGATGCCCGCCGCTGTCGCCGCTTTGCGGACGTTTGCCCACACAGCTTGCCGCGATCGGCAAGCATGCTTGCTGCCGAATCGCGCGGGAAAGCAGCATGTTCCGCCGTGCGCGTTGTCGCGCAGTCGGGCGATCAAGGACGGACTGCAAGCGGCTGTGCCGCTCTTGCCCGTTTTTTGTGCCGTGTAGCTGATGCTGCTGTCCGATAAATCGGACACTTGCAGTTGCAACACGTCGCCGATGCGGAGCCCCGTCTCCAAAGAGACGGCGATTGCAAGGGCGTTCGCGTATGTCATGGACGGCAGCAGCGCTTGCCAGACCTCGCGCGTTATGTACTCGCTTCGCATAGTTTACTTTTCACCGCCTTTTCTCACTCTTCTACAAGTGTAAAATGCGGCGCATGGGATTATTCGGCGTTTTTTTGCGTTTTGGGCGCGTCAAGCGTGATCTTGGTATATGTGCCCATGGGCGTTGGGATCGACCACTGGCGGCAAGGGACGGCGGCGAGAAGCTGCGCTACGTCGTCGTCGGACATCTCGCGCAAGACCGTGGTCGGCTTCGTGAGGTCGCCGCCGTGCAGGAAATACCGCCCGCCGACCTTTTGCCCGACCCCGCCCGCGCCCGCGAAACGCTGCTGTGAGGCAAATGAGCCGGATGATATACGGTCCCTTCAAAAAAGAGAACGGAAGACGAATACACATATAATTCGGAAGGATATGGATAGACACAGGACGCAGAATCGCTATAATTAAAGTATGCCGCATAAGAGGCATATCAACATATTAAAAGAAAATATAAGTATAGGAGTATATGAAAATCATGAATTGGAAAGAAGGCGTAATCGCAATTCTCGGCGCGATCGGCGCAATCATGACAAGTATTTTCGGCGGCTGGGACAGTGCTTTGCAGACCCTGATTATTTTCATGGTGCTTGATTATATTTCAGGGCTGATTGTTGCCGGATTTTTTCATGCCAGTCCAAAGACAAAAAACGGAGCTTTGGAGAGTAAAGTCGGCTGGAAAGGACTTTGCCGCAAGGGAGGTTCGCTGCTGATTGTGCTGATTGCCTATCGGCTGGATTTGCTTGCAGGCACATGTTATATCCGCGACGCTGCCGTGATTGCTTTTATTGTAAATGAAGGCATCAGCATTATTGAGAATGTCGGCTGCATGGGAATCCCGATTCCGTCTGTAATAGCCGAATCTATCGAAATGCTTTCATCAAAAAACAAAAAAAAATGATGATAGGAAGCACTGATTGAACCGAACGGAAAACAGGAGGACTCTGCGCTATGCAGAGTCCTTCTGTTTTCTCATTTTGCGTTCACCTATGCGAAAAGCGCTCGGGGATACGCCCAATTTTTTCTTGAATATCGTGGTGAAGGTGATGTAGGTTGTGAATCCGCATACCTCACTGATATGATCAATCGTATCATTTGTGTGCAGCAGCTTATCGCATGCAATCGACAGTCTGTATTGCAGAAGATACTGATACGGACTTGTGCCGATGGCTTCCCGAAACTGTTTGCTCAGCTTTTCCTTATTGATATGGAGCTCTTCCAAAAGGTAGGCGGTGTTGACGGCGGGATCGCTGTAGCTGTTCCAAATAATGTGCAGGGCTTGTTTGACCTCCGGATAATTTTCGGGGATGTGCAGCGTTTTCGGGTATTTTGCATGCGGTTTTTTAGAATCCGAGATTGCGTTTTCGCACAGGTGCAGGCAATCAATCAATTTTGCACGTGCGCGGCACAAGCTCAGCGGGTGCTCATCGGTTAACAAAGCTGCACAGTCTTTAAGCAGGGATTGCGCGCTGCACACAGCATTTTGAGATACATTGTTATGGATTGATGCTGAAATGTCATTGCATATAAACGGGAGCATCATCAGAAAATCGTAGTTTTGGCAAAGATCGCGTAAGGAAGTTGAGTGGATCACTTCATTGGTAAGTGCTTTGGACAGAAACTCAGGCGAGAAAAACGCGGCAGAAACCGTCAGGTTATCGCCGGAACGGATATATAGCTGCTGCCTGTCGTTCAGGCACAGGATGGCAGGGGAAATGCAGTGATAGTCCACATGGTTGATTGTGATTTTGGCATACCCTGCGCTGATCAAATAAAGCGCATAAGAATCTTGTGTTTTGTCTTTGGGTTCGTCGATGTAAACCGAGATTGCAGAATGGATATCGCACACTGAAATCGTCTCCTTTCGCTCTTAATTGCGCTTGTCAATGCTATCGTCGCAGAAAATCAGAACGAAAATGGTCGAATTATGCAAAATGTAACAAATATATAACAAAATTGGAAGAATCATTATGGAATTTGCACGAATGCGGATTTATAATGAAAACGGTCCGACAGAAATAACCAGACGTGGATTTTTCAGGAAGACTTTGGATTATGCGGACCGGAGAGGACAAAAAAACATGAATAAAGGTGAAAAACAGATTGTGATGGATCTTTGCAGGTTCTTGGATCCGAATCGAGCGCGCCTGCTGCGCAATATGGAAAAATGCGGCGACATGTCGGACGTGCTCGGGCTATTGCTTTACAACCGTGTCGGCGGCATCGCATACAACACGCTTCGGGAATGCGAGCTGCTCGGTAAAGTGAATCGAGAGGTGCGGAATACTCTGCAAACCATGTATAATGCAGCAATTATACAGCAGGAAAGCTATGCAAAAGCGGCAGAACTGCTTGCGTCGGTTTTGCGCAACATAGAAGTACCGTATGCGGTGCTGAAGGGAATTGTTTTGATGCAAACCTACCCGAGGGGATGCAGAACGTCAAATGACGTTGATATTCTGACGGCGCCGGAGCATGTTTCGGCTGTCGCGGAGCGATTGAAAGCAGCCGGATTCCGACAGGGATATATCCGGAACAACCGTTTTGTCCCGGCAACCCGTAAAGAGATTATTTCCTCCAGGATGAATCGCGGCGAGACGGTGCCTTATATTTTAGAGGCAGACTATCCGTTTATGAAGTTTTTGGAGGTTGATATCAACTTTTCGCTGGATTACAAGCCCACAGACGGAGAAAGCGTGAGGGGCATGCTCAAAGACGGCTGTCAGCTGAAAAACGGATTGCGGACATTGAATCCTGCATGCTTTATCCTGCATCTGTGCGCGCATTTGTATAAGGAAGCGACAACAATGTCCTGGATTCAGATGGGACGCGACCTTTCTTTATACAAGTTTGTCGATCTGTATCTGCTGTTATCCCATGCGGAGCCTGACCTGTGCGAGCAATTGCTGAAAACAGCGGAAAGTCTTGATTTGACAGCCGCGTGCGCATATGCACTTGCAGGCACGATTCAGCTGTTTGATATGCGGAATGCGGCGCTTTTGCGCCTGTCGGAACGGCTGTGCCGCATGCATGAGAATATTTTGGATGTTGTTATCGACCCTGCCGGCGGCAAACGGTATGTTTACACAATCGATTTCATGCAGCGCATTTTTTCATCGCATCGTCAAAAGTATCTGAAGGAGGTTGGAGACCTTGGATCATCTGCATATGTATGAGCACGGAACGCCCGGTCTGCTGATTACGTTCTGCGGTCTGGACGGCTGTGGGAAAACCACGATGATACGACGCCTGACAGCGTTTTTGCAGCATGCCGGAATCGAACCGCTTTTAACCAAACAGCCTACAAATGCCGTGCGGCAGTCGGAGATTTTCAGAACGTATATGGATTCGCCCGAGCATGCGCAATATGAATACCGGAGTTTGTCGCTGTTGGCGGCGAGTGACAGAGTTCAGCATGCCAACAAGCTGATTCTGCCGGCGTTAAGGCAAAAAAAGATCGTGATCAGCGACCGGTATTTTTATTCCTGCGTTGCGAATCTGAGGGCGCGGGGATATGAGAAAGATCGCTGGATCAACGAGATTTCCGCGTATATTCCGAAGCCGGATATAGCGTTTTTCCTCGACACGCCGGTATCAGCTGCGGTTGCGCGTGTGCGGCGGAGACCGGAAGAAAAAAATCGCTATATCGATATACCGCTGCAATATAAACTGCACAGCGAATACAGAGCACTGTGCGCGGAAGCAAAAGGCGTCCTGCTGTCAACGATGGAACCGGAAGACGACACATTCGATATGATTCTGCGCGCATTGCAAAACTGTCTCAGGCTTCGCGGAAACACGTGGAATGACTTCAAAACGAATACTGAGGATGAAACATATAGTGGAAAGGAAAAAATCAATTCGGTGAATCGGAAATGAAAACGACAGAAGAAAAAGTAAAGAAAGTTCTTACTAAAATCAGCGGTGTACGGCACATCGAGCCGACCGCTTCGCTGACGGCTGATCTGGGTTTGGATAGTTTGCGCATGACCGACCTGGTTCTGCATCTGGAAGATGCATTCGGAATCGAATTCCGTCAGTCGGATATGAATTTTTTCAAGCTGAAAGACGTTGCCGCTGTTGTAACCCTGGTAGAGGGGTATATCGGCACGCAGGTTTAAGGAGGAAGTCGTATGCTTTGGGAGTATCTGAAACAGCATATGCTGCTGCATCCGGATCACAGGATTGAGGATGAAACGACTTGCATGACATTTTCCGAAACGATTCGAAAAGCGGAGAAAACAGCCTCTTTACTCACGCCCGGACGATATGCAATTCGCTGCCGCTCGGAAATGAATACGGGAATCGCCGTCCTTGGGTGCCTTGCCAAAGGTGTTACCGCGGTTCCGCTTTCCGCGCGATACGGCGAGCTGCATTGCGAGAGAATTCTGCAGTTGACCGAACCGGATTTTCTGCTGACAGATGACGACGGCGATTTGCAGGTTCATCCGTTGAAGACCTTTGCGGACGGCAGCTCTGCATATTCTGCCGGGGCAAATTCCGATGCAGCCGAAGAACAATGCGCATTGATTCTGTGTACATCCGGCACGACGGGCATCCCGAAAGGCGCCATGATCACAGAGGAAAATCTGCTTGCCAACCTGGCGGACATTGATGCCTATTTCGACTTGCGATGCAGTGATCGGATTCTGATTGCAAGACCGCTTTACCATTGCGCGGTTTTGACGGGAGAATTCCTGATTTCGCTGCTGCGCGGGGTAAATATCCGGTTCTGCAACGCTGCATTTGAACCGATGCAGCTGGCGGCACAACTGGCAAAGGAAATCACCGTCTTCTGCGGTACGCCGACGCTTCTCACACATTTGGCGCGTGTAGCCGGGCGTGTTTCCGCATCCTATTGCCTGCGCCTGATCGTTTCGAGCGGCGAGTGTATGACTGCGAAAGCGGCAGCGCAGATTCGGAAAGCGTTTCCCGCTGTGCGGATCATGAATGTATATGGCTTGACGGAGGCTTCGCCGCGCGTTGCCTATTTGCCGCCCGAATTGTTCGATTGCCATGCTGAATCGGTCGGTTATCCGCTCCGTTCGCTTGAAGTCCGGGTGGTGGACAAAAACGGCATGGAGGTCCCGAGCGGTACGGTCGGAGAGTTGATCGTGCGGGGTCCCAGCGTGATGAAGGGCTATTTCCGTGCGCCAAAGGCTACGGAAAAAGCGTTGGCAGGCGGCTGGCTGCACACGGGCGATATGGCTTTTTCCTGTTCATATGGCTTGCATGGATGCAGAGGGAAGAATCCGCATCAAATGCCGGCGGGATAACATGATGATTATAGCCGGGATCAATATTTATCCCCAGGAGATTGAAAATGCACTGCGGAATGATCCGCGGGTGCAGGATGTACTTGCTTATGCGGCGCAGGAGGATGATGCGCATCCGCACATTGCGATCCGGATTGTCTGCGATCACATGACATCGGATGAAGTGCTGAAACTCTGCCGTGCATGCCTGCCGGCATATGAACAGCCGACGGAAATCCACATCGTGCAGGCTTTGCAGCGCAATGCATCCGGGAAGCTGATCCGACCTAAAGGGGGGACGAAACATGAATGAACCGAGCCTTGTGTTGGCTGCAACCGAAAGCTATACATGGGAAAAACAACTGATGTATCCGAGCCGGTTATGCCGTGTAGCCCCATGTGAATGCGACTTTGAGGATGCGCGCAGCCGTATGTATGTTGCATTTCGGATCCCGCAGGAACTGCTGAACAGACCCGTTCGGCAAGCCGTACTTTCGCTGACGCAGGCGGAGGGAGAATCGGGCGGCACCGGGAAAATCGGCGTGTATGCCGTACACGAAGCGCTGAGAGCCGGCGCATTCGATCCGACGGCGGCGGCATATCCGCTGGACTACAGCCGTGCGCAGCGCAGCATCGGCGCGCTCTCCCACCTGTGGGATATAACAGATTGCCTGCAATCGGCAGGGGCGGCGTTGTATCTGGAAATCAGAATGGTGGACGAAACGGATACAGACGGCAGCTATGCCTGTTTTTATGGGGTCGGAGCCGCGGATAATGCCCCCAAACTCCTGTTGTATACGGACGCAGAGCCGCAGACTGACGCTTTGCCGCCGGTTTCCGGCGGCAAAGTCGCGGAGACGCCCGGTCCGGGCGAAAATATGCTGATCGGGCACGGGATGGAAAACTTTGCGGACCTGGATGCATGGACGCCGCGGTATCATTGCGACGATTTTGAGATCTGCATCCGGCACAGCGGCGCCTTGTTTGGCGGTGCGGCGGCGATGTTTCGCGCATACACGGATGCGGATACGGAAAGCGGACTGTATCAGGCGGTTTGCCTGCGTGAATTGGGGACATACAGCTTTTCCGCTTATGTGCGGGTGCAGGGCGATCCGATCCGGAGTGACATCCCGAGCGTATATCCGGGGGTATATCTGCGGATTCGCACGGTTGACGGAAAAGTGCTGCAAAGCCGCAAAATCGTATCGTCCCCTTCTTATACGCGCTTATGCCTGACTTTTACGGCTACGCGCTGCACGACGGTCTATGCCGAGGTGCTGATGGATGGGCGCGGAAGCGTATGGGTTGACGGTATACAGTTTGAGTATGGGGAGGCACATCCCTATAATCTGATCTGCAACGCGGCTTTCCTGCAGGGAGAACGCGGTCTTGCGCATTGGGAGTGCTCGCCCTGGGGCGTTTATACAGGAAAGAACAGTGTGTCGGCTGCAAGCGGCGCCGGGAGTCTACAGCTTCTCGCCGATGCCGATTCCGTTACCTATGTGCAGCAGAGTATCCCGCTGGCACACAATCCGCATGGTGCCGGACGCTTCCGGCTGTCGGGGACTGCTTTTGCCCCCGGACTGATACCCGGAACGTTTCATTCGTATCTGCATCCGCCCGCTTTGCGCATCCGTGCACGCGTTGTTTACAACACGGGACGTTTTGCGGATGCTGTCGCGGATCTGTCCGGCGGCAGAAACGGAGAACAGACGGCATTTGCGGAGTTTGATGCGGATGTATCACGCGGTGCCGAGCGGATCGAAGTGTTTTGTGAATACGGGGGCGCTTTCGGGCTGGCGACATTCAAGGGGATATGCCTGTCTGCCGTTGACCTGCCTGCAAAAGTCTGCCTGACAAGAGGAGAAATTTGAAATGAATCATATGCGTTCTGTAATGGATACGGTTATGTGCCTGCGCGGCGGCAACCCCTTTTGCTATTCCGACGACAATAATAATATGTATCGGATTGTTTCAAAAGAGGCGGACGGCAGCAGTACGGCATATTATTTCAGCACGCCGATCTACAGACGGATGGACTGCAAGCCGGTGGAGCTGCGCTTTGCGCTTGTTAACGGCAATCCTGTTTTCCACGGTTCGGATGCGCGCATCTCCTATGACGGGGAAAGCCTGTTTCTGCAAAGCGGAATCGGCAGACTGCAGGCGTCTTTTGACGGGGCACGGGCATTGGAGTGCGTGTCGGGAATGCTGCGGAATGAATCCGTGCAGATCCGACCGACGCTGAACGGCATAGCCGTTGCGGCAGCCTGCAGCCGGGAGGAAACGTTTTCTTTTACATTATCCACAACCGATGTTTATAAGAAAATCCGCAATACCGAAGCCTACATTGCGTTTATGCACGGTCGGTTTGAGCCGTTTTTCGTTATTTCCGGTCTGTATGCGCACTCGCTTGGCGGAGGGCTGCAGTCGGTGAAACTCAGCCTCGAACGAATCGATGAGAATACATATCATGTCTCGGTCCGGACGAGCGCAAAGGCGTCTTCAACCGTTGTGTTTGAAATCAATATGTATGAGGGAAAGTTCTTTCAGGATACGCCGGTATCCAGCCGATTGCCGGACAAGAACAACTGCTTTGGCAGCGTGGCGTTCCTCGGTCAGACACAGCAGTTCGGTGAGCAGTGGCTGTATACCAAAACCAGCCGAAAAAAAGTGTTTGACATCGAGCAATCGACCATATGCTCCGTAAAAATGCATATCCCGGTTTTTGAAGCGGACGTACAAAGCCTTGCCGTATATCTGCCGCAGGAGAGATTTTGCAGTTTCGGATCGACATGGGCAAAAAAAGTGCCCTGCGGCGACTTGCTTGGCATGGCACAGAAAAAGGATGACTACTTCACGGTGGACATGACGGCATTGCTTACAAATCCGGAAACAGGGCGATTGCGCAAGGCAGAGGGCATTGTGCTGCGTTTGCCGCAGGGCGGACATGCCGTTTTGGCAACGGGTGACTGCTGTATGATGCCGCAGATTTTTGAAGTGAACTATCGGACATAACGGAAAGGACAGTTTGGGAAAAGGGCAGTTTTGCGAAAAACTGCCCTTTTCTGATGTTCCCGAATGCCCGAAACGGGCTGAAATGCACATAGAGAAAAATTTGTGTAACTCAAGCAGAAAACGGAAGAAAAGTATTGACAGAAATTTGCTTATATCGTATAATGTGCTTACACCGCATCGTATAATAGAATTGATTTTTTGCATACAACATAGCTGCAGCACTTTTTCGGAACATATGAGAAGGAGACGTTTCCCATGAAAAAAGGTATTCTTTCCATAGGGCTTGCGGCATTGCTTGCCGCGTCGCTCATCGCATGCGCCGGTACACCTGTCGATCCGCCGATACAGTCGGACGCTTCTTCTTCACAGACAGAGACGCAGGCTGCCACCGCGCATACGACCGAACAGACGCAGACCGCCGCTGTGACCGACTGCACCGAGCCTGCCGGGACGGAATCCACTGAGCAGTGTCAGTGCCCCGCGGAATCCACGCAGACATCCACTGCGCAGTCCACTGCGCAATCCACGCAGGCATCCACTGCGCAGTCCACTGCGCAATCCACGCAGGCATCCACTGCGGAATCACAAACGGATGATGAAGCGCCGAAGTATACGCGCATCATGGATGAAAACGGGCATTGCCTGTCGGTTGTGACGAACGACCGGGCGGAAAATATCGAGCTGTGGAAGGCGCCGGATGATCCGGCGATCCGGCTGGACATTGATGAAAGCTGGGACGGCACCGTTGCCTTTTCATATTTTACAGATGCGAAAGGCTGGCGGCTGGACTGGGTCGATGCCGCGGACGGCACGCTGCTGTATCGATATGATCAGGAGGGCTATTGCAGGACTTATCCGCACATGGACGGGAGCGATAAGGCGCGGGGCAAGCTGACCTTGTTTGTTCAAAGTGGTTGGTTTTATATCAGTTTGACGCGGGAAGCGGACGGCAGCGTGACCGAGTCCGAATATTCTACCCCGTACCCATCTCTCTATGACCGCATCATGGATGAATGGAATACGGCAACACGGCGGTTCCCTGTGAAGACGCTGCCGCTGACCGACAAGGACACGGTACCGGAGACACCGAAATATCAGACGATGGCTTTTGATTATCCGATTGCATGGGGTGATGAGAAAGACGGCAGCAGAATCTACGCTTTATATCCGCGTTTCATGGCTGAAAGCGACGTACCGCAGCCGGAGGATCTTTATGAAGCGTGTAAAACGGCACAATTATTTCCGTATTTGCGTATGAGCGGTGTCGGTCGTCTGTATTATTCCGAACAGCCGCTGCCGGCGCCGAGCTTTGAGACGCTGGTGACTTATTTCGGGGGCATGTGCGGTCAACTGATCGATATGGATGCCGCTGAATACGGCGACTTTTCGGTGAGGCAGATGCTGCAATATCTGCATGACAGCGAATTTCCGGCTTTCGAGTGGATGGAGGTCTCGGAAGAGGATACCGATGCCTATACGCTGTTTTTCGGAAACTGGGCGATCTCGATTCATCGGGTGGATGAACACCATTATGACTGTGTCGCGATGCGGCATTATTGGCTGGATGATTTTACTATGTTTTACAGGTGGCAGGATGCCATGCTGATTTATCCGGACGGGCGTATGTATTATTAACAGCGTGAGCGACTTTCCGGCTGCGATCGCGCAGAGCGCGCACCCGTTGCATGTCGTACCGGCGCTGTGGAGGTAAAGGCTATGAGAAAGTGCTGCATACCGGGGACATGACAAAGAAAAGTACCAATAAGAGCCGGTTGGAGCTCTTATTGGTACTTTATTGCTTTTTGTCAAGCTGCCGTGTCGGTGTCGGACCAGAAAATCGGCGTTTCGGATTCACCGGTTGCTACCGTGGGATCGATATAGATATTTGCCATTACATCGCGACCGGCATCGGCGTATAGATAGGTTGCCTTACCGTTTTCCTTGTAGGAAATACGGGTAGAGCCGCCGCCGTCCAGATTCAGGACGGTGTTGCAGCCGAGACCTTTCATGATTGTGTGGACATCATACAGAGAGGCGCCTTTCTTACTTTCATCTTCGTCTTCCTCATTTGCTTTTTCCCTACCTGACTTTGCAATGTAGGTCGTTTCGTCGAGCTTTCCATCAGGACCAACCTGTGCAGAATGAGTCTTACTATAACCTTCAAATGGCATATAAAAGACTGCCAGAATGATTTGATCCGTGTCGGGGTTATAGCCGATTGCCGTACGAGCGCGATTACCGTTGGCGTAGGCGCGCCCTGCTTTCGTTACTGCTCTGTAAGCAGTATTAAAGGACTGGTGATCCGGGAAGCTTTGGTCTGCAAGCAGATTGCCGCCGCCGAGCGCAAGCTGAATATTTGAGATGTCATTGGGATCATCCAATGTGACTTTTGCCGAATAGATTTCCGGGACAGGCTGATCCTTATAGAAAATCAGCAGCCCAAACGGAGCGTCTCTATCGTCAGGGTCCGTGTTCGTCATAGGATCGGGATAGTCACCTTTAGTACGGGTTTTATTGCGGTTATTATACTGCAGGGTTGTAGCGTCATAGATAACAATGGGCGGAAAATCAAATCTACCGCCATACACCGTTGCGTTTGTACCAAAACGGGGCGGAACCCTCTTTCTCCATTCTTCCACTTTTTCGCCTCTCCAATCCGTGCGATCGACGCGGAGATGTTCAAGACGCGTGGCATAGTATTTGACGTACAGCCCCTTGGTGACATCGGCTGGATAACCGTTATCTTCGGTGTTTCCTACGACAAATTGGTGGAAAGTGACGCAGTCTTCTACGGTTACTTCAATATCTCGCGTCGTGCTCCAGCTTCTGCTATTAGAAGTTGCTGTGACATGCAGGGTCGTTGTGCCGCATTTCTGACCGAAAATGACTCCCGTATCGCTAACGGTGGCGATGGAATCGTCATCGGAGGTCCAAATTGTTCTGAAATTCGGATCGGCTGCGCGAACGGTCACATGCGTGTTTCGCCCGAGATATACAGAGGTGTGATCCTGAATTTCCGCTTTCCCGGCATCGAGCAAACGAAGCCGCGGAGCGTACTGAACACAGATCGTCGCGTAAACCTGCGGGTTCAGGGTTGAACGAATGCTTACGCGAACTTCGCCGTAGCGGAAGAAGGTCAGTATACCGTTTGCATCCACGGACGCAACATCACCACTGCCGGACGAGCAGATGGAGAACTCTGCAATCTTGGGTGCGGATGCCGGATAAGACTGGTAGTACTTTTTCAGATCTATTTCATTTTCAAATGTCGTAATGTCATGTGCAGGGATGACCCAGCGATCAGGGGCAAATAAACTGCCGCCGCCGCTGCCGCTGCTGCCGTCGGCGGGGACGGCTGTGATGACGAAGGAGCTGCAGAGAGTCTTCTTGCCGTTGATGCATGCGTAGATGCGTGCGCTGCCTCTGCCGACAATCGTGATGTTGCCGCTGCCGTCTACGCGGGCGACATTCGGATTGCTGGTGACCCAGTTGATTCGACTGTTTGAAATGCGTTTGCCGTTTGCGCATGCCCAGGCGCTTCCTGTTTGACCTACGGTCGCCGTATCTTGATGATCAAAGGTAGACGAGACCGAAATATGCGAAATGCCGTCTGCCAAATCATCGCAGTTGCATTTGCAGCAGGGTTTGCAGGGGCACTTGCCGCCGGGCTTGCAGTTGCACTTGCCGGACGAGGTGTCGGACGAGGGCGTACGACCGGAGTTCTTGTTGTCTGCACAGGTATCGCAGTTATTGCAGGAGGCGCTGCCGGAGGGCGCCGAAGAGTTGTTGCGGTTGGTTTCGTTTTCAAACGAACCGTTGCCGCCGGGTTCATAACACATTGTTTTTGATTCCTTTCGTTTTGAAAATATAGTTCGGAGCGATGCTCCGCCTTTGTTAAACCATACGGCAAGGCAGGTTGTAAAGGGGTTTGGACATTATTGTATAATGTTCGTCCAAATCATTACAGGAAAAGCGCGGACGAAAACCTTCATTTGCAAAAATGAAGGTTATATAAAACGCAAAAAAGCAAAGTCAATTCTATTTCAGGAGGCATGTTTATGCAATCACGTATTTTGATTCTTTGTCTGACTGTGCTGCTCGCCGCATCGCTTTGCGCCTGCAAAGACAAATCGGCTGACGCATCTGCAACGAAGCCGTTGACGTCAAGCGACCCCGCCGCATCCGCAACGTCGGAGACGACTGCAGATGCAGCAGAAGAGTCCTTTACGACGATCGGCGGGTTCCGTGTGAACGCAGAAAGAGATGCGTTTGTGTGGACCGGCGATGTGCGGGAGGGGCTTGCCGCATTGGAGGACAACCTCGCAGAGCTGCATCCGGCGGCGGGCAAATTCACCGCAACCTTCGGCAAAGTGACGCTGGAGATGCAGGCGGACTTTATGGCGGAGAACGAACGGATCATCGAGGTGACCGCAGCGTCGATCGGTGAGCACCGCATCGCGTTTGACGCGCCGCGTCAGACGCGCTTTGCCAACGGCGGCATTGTGCTGTTTGCAGTCGGCGGCGAGACCGTACTGACCTATATGCAGCCGTTCAACAGTGTGGAGAATTACGTGTTTGATGAGACGGGTATCACATCGCTGACCTTCTCCGCAGCGGCGACCGATGCCGATTACAACGAGCCTGTGATCCTGCTTGCGGACGGCGGCGGTACGCTTCGCTTTTTCTGCTGGCCGAAGAAGTATGCCTGCGGGTATCCGCAATTTGCGTATTTTGTCGGTAAAGACGAGCTGCTGGAAATTGAGGGGACTGCCGGAATTGCAGACGGGAAATTCAGCTTTTCCGCAGAGAAACAGTACAGCTTTGCCGACCTGAATGCAAACGGCGCGCTGGATTACGCCTATTTCGGCAATACCGGAGAGGATGCATCTGCGCTGTCTTCGCTTATGCAGGAGAATGCCGGGCGATATGAGGCATTTACGATAGAGAAGCTCCGTGCAGAGGGCTGATCCGAGACCGCAAAAGACGGATTCTTCACGCTGCAATCCGTGACGGATTCCATAAAAAACCGGAGTGCGAGCGCTCCGGTTTTTTTATGCGGCAGGACAAATCCATAAGTACTTCGTCCGAATCAAAATTCCATTTTATTCCCGAAAAGACTATACTGGGTGTACAAATCCATAGAGAGGAGATGTGAATAAATATGGATGATGTGATGCGGACGATTGAAAGCAGGCACAGTATACGTCGATACACGTCAGAGCCGGTTTCGGATGAGACCCTGAACAAGCTGTTATCGGCGGCTGCCTGTGCGCCATCGGGAAAAAACACACGCCCGTGGGCGTTTGCAATCATTCGGGAACGGGAAAAGATTTTGCAGTTGGGGGCTTTGATGCGTTTCAGCCGTTTTCTGGAGACGGCGCCATGCGTCATTGCCGTATATAAGGCATTGACGCGGTGCTATGCACAATCCAAGGACGATATGGCAATCGGCGCGGCGATCCAGAATATGCTGCTCTGTGCGGAAGAGGAAGGGCTCGGCGCCTGTTGGATCGGCGAAAACATCGAGGCGGCAGACAAACTGCTTGCTTCGACATTTGAGACGCAGGATCACGGATTGGCGGCGCTGATTGCATTGGGACACCGTACATATGACCCGGAAGACACGGAGGTGCGTTCTGCACGTCCGCCTGCAATTCTCCTGAAAAGGAGGTGCGCGGAATGAACGGCAGGATCATGGAACAGGCATCCTATGCCGATTGGATACATACGCTCCGGGTGGAGACCTATTCGCCCTTGCAGTCGCTGCATCTGCACGATTGCTTTCCCATGCCGGGCGCATTGCTCGGGCAGGAAACCGTATATGCGGACGCGCATGGGAATTTCAGCATTGCCGTCAGGGAAAAGGTCACGCTGCGCTGCGGCTTTACACTGTATGCGGATGAACCGAAATACGTCTCTCTGATTCTGACTTCCGATACGGTGTGCAAGGTCTGGCAGGAACAGCGCGTAATCAATCTTTTCAAAGTCTGTTCGCCGGTTCTGACGGTGCGGCTCAAGCGCGGCGAAAATGTGTTTTTTGCAGATGCCTGCGTCGGTTCGGACTTTGAACTGAGCATTCGGCAGGAGGCGGCGGCAGGCGCGCCGTGGCTGGCAGCCGCAGGTGAAAACAATCTGGATCGGCATATGCCGCAGATATCGCTGTATATACCGCGGCATTGCTATGCCGACGGGGCAAATCCCACATGGATTGTCACGCCGAACGATGCCCGTCTTTTCGATGCGCGGGGCGTTTATCATGCGCAATTCTCGGATCACCGCACGGGCAGGCGGATCTGCACATTGCGATGCCGTTTCGGAGAGTTGTGCAGCCTGCCGCATCAAAAACTGCCGGATTCCGGCGGGGACTTTAACCGTGCGGATATGTTGATCAGCAGCAAGGACCGCAAAGGGCGGATCCATACGCGTGCATACACGCTCTATCGCGAGGATTATATGGATCATCTGCCGCAGCTGCTTGAGAGAGCGGATTCCTTTGCGGGAGACATGCGGCAGCGGGAAGAAAGACGCGCTGCCGTTACAACGCTGGGCATGCGCATCCGGGCACCGGAAACCACGCGATATACGCGCCTCTTGCAGGCGGAAATGCTGAAGGCGATTCTGGAGACGGAGGATGTCTGCACGGAAGCCGAAGTGTATGCCCCGGGGACGAAGCGCGTTTTCTTTCATGATGCACTGGACGACAGCATGAATTATTACAGAGTAACGCTTCCGCAGGGGTATGACCCGAGGCAGACATACCCGCTCTTTGTCATATGCAGCACCAAGGAGTATGGTACATTCGGCGCGCGGTTTGCCGCAGAGAATCCCGACAACCTGATTGTTGCCGACGTATCGGTTCGCGGCGTTACCCTGGGAAGCTATATCGGTGAAGCGGCGCTGCTGCATGCACTCGCCGACCTGCAAAAACGTTTTTCGATCGATGCGGACCGGGTTTACATCGGCGGCTATTCCAACGGCGCTTCTGCCGCATTGGCTGCCGCACAGGCGTACCCGCACTTGTTTGCGGGTGTTTATGCGCTGTCGGGGCGCGCAGAGTATGGCAAGATGGACAATCTGTCCGAATCGGCGGTTTATCTGATTTCTTCGGAGGACGATACGTATTACGATTCCATACGCAAATTGTGCCGCAGGCAGGCTGCCTCCGAAAAAATGCACCTTGTTCTGGCGAAATGCCACAATCATTTGTCCTTGCAGCGGGTATGGCTGGATCGTCAGCTGATTGCCAATCTGCTGCGGGAAAAAAGAGAGTTATACCCTACGCACATTTCGTATTGCACAACCCGCAACCGGCATCTGCAGGCGTATTGGATAAAGCTTCACGGCATTCGACCGGGAACGGCACGATGCCGTTTGTATGCCGATGCCGGAAAAAGCAGGATCGATATCCGCGTGTATGGGGCAACCGGACTTTCGGTAGAGATTCCGCCGTATATGGAACGGGAAAGCCTTGAAGTGCGCATAAACGGCAAAAAGCTGCCGTGTCACGGCTTCACCGGAGAAATCCTGCATTTTAAGCACGCCAGCCATGGTTACCGCCGCATTTCCGCGGCGCCGCTGCCGCCGGATACGGCTTTGGGGAACGGGCTGATTGACGTATATCTGGACCCGCTTTGCGCTGTGATTCCGACGGAGGCATCGCAGACGGTCAGACAGGCTGCAAGTGTATTGACAAGACCGCTTTCCAATGGAAAAACGCCGCAGATTGCCGTCTGGTATAAGACGCTCTCCGCCGCGCAGGTTTTAACGGAGAAGCTGCGGTTCGGCAGCATCATTCTGATCGGCAGGGAGAAAGAGCCCGTTTTTGATGCAGTGCATCGCCGGTGCAGGCTGCTTCCGCTGCGGGATGGGTTTGTGTACGACGGAAAATTTGTGCGGACACCCTATTGCATCATGCAGATTGTGCAGAATCCGTGGAACCCGGAAAAGCATGTTTTATCCGTAACGTATAATGACGAACGGTTGCTGCGGAGAAATCTGTTTACGCGCAGCATGACGTTACCCTCCTATTTCGGCGGCGTTCATCCGTATCTGAACGGCGTGGCGCTGGTGTTTGACGGGAAACGCTATTTCGGAATCCGCGAATACGGCGATCCGCTGCTTGAAATTCGCGCGGCTTAGTTTTATAGCGCCAAAGCGCTTGATTTACGCGGCGGGGCGCGGTATAATACAGGCAAGAACACATGCGGGGGAACAAGCCTATGAAAATTACAGCGCTGCTTGCCGAGAACAAACCGATCCTGTCCTTTGAGGTCTTCCCGCCGAAGACCGAATCCGGCTTTGACAGTGTCCGCACGGCGACCGAGGAGATCGCCGCGCTGCACCCCGCCTTCATGAGCGTCACCTACGGCGCGGGCGGCGGCACGAGCGCCTACACGTTGGACATCGCCGAGAATATCAAGGCGCGCTATGGCGTGCCTACGCTGGCGCACCTTACATGCGTGTCCTCCACGCATGAGACCGTGCGTGAGCGGATTGCCGCAATCCGCTCACGCGGCATCGAAAACGTCATGGCGCTGCGCGGCGACGTGCCGCCCGAGCTGCGGGATGCCGACCGCAGCGGCTGGGACTATCACTATGCCGCCGAGCTTGTCCGCGAGCTGCGGGCGGCCGCGCCCGACCTCTGCATCGGAGGCGCGTGCTATCCGGAGGTGCACCCCGAGAGCCGCAGTCAGGCGGAGGACATCCGCCGCCTGAAGGGAAAAGTGGATGCGGGCTGCGACTTTCTCACAACGCAGATGTTCTTCGACAACAATCTGCTCTACAGCTTTCTCTATAAGATCCGCGAGGCGGGCATCACCGTGCCGGTCATCGCGGGCATTATGCCGATCACCAACTGCAGCTATCTCACCCGCGCCATTGAGCTGTCCGGCTCGTTCATGCCGCGGCGGTTTGTGAGCCTTGTGGACAGGTTCGGCGACGATCCAGCCGCCATGAAGCAGGCGGGCATCGCCTATGCGACCGATCAGATCATCGACCTCTATGCCAACGGAATCACCGGCGTCCATGTCTATTCGATGAACAAGCCGGACATCGCTGCCGAAATCCTCGGCAACCTGTCCGCCATCCTCGGCAGATGACCCCCGCCGTGCTGACCGCGACCTTTGCGCCGCCCCCGTTTTCGCGGCGGGAGGCGCTGCGCTATGCCGGCTGGGGCCCGGGGGGGGCAGGCGACGACGCGGATGCGGGCGCGGCGCTTGAAGCGCTGCTCGACGCCGCCGTGAAAGAGACGTGGGACAAGCTCACCTATCGCGTCTGCTACGCGCGTCTCCCTGTCACGGTGCGCGGCGACGTGTGCGACTTCGGCGCGTTTGCATGCACCTCGGCAGGGCTTGCGAAGAACCTTTCCGGCTGCGATGCGGTGATCCTCTTTGCCGCCACGGTGGGCGCGGGCATCGACCGCCTGCTTGCCAAGTATGCGCGGCTTTCGCCTGCCCGGGCGCTGCTGCTGCAGGGCATCGGCGCGGAGCGCATTGAGGCGCTGTGCGACGCCTTCTGCGCCGCGCGTGCGGCGGCGGAGGGACGGGCGCTGCGCCCGCGTTTCAGCCCCGGCTACGGTGACCTTGCGATCGACGCGCAGAAGGACATTTTCGCCCTGCTCGACTGTGAGCGGCAGATCGGGCTGACGCTCGGCGACAGCCTTTTGATGTCGCCCGGCAAATCGGTGACGGCGTTTGCGGGCATTCCGCGCGCCGCCGATATACAAAACGGAGTAACACGATGACATTCACGGATTATCTGAAGAACCATATCGTCCTGCTGGACGGCGGCATGGGCACGCTCCTGCAGGAGCGCGGACTTGCGCCCGGCGAATACCCCGAGCGCTGGAATCTTTCGCACCCGGACGTGGTGACCGCAATCCACAAGGCGTATTTTGATGCGGGCAGCAACGTCGTCTGTGCCAATACCTTCGGCGCGAATCCGCTGAAATTCGCTCCGGACGAGCTGGAGGCGATCGTCGCCGCCGCGATTGCAAATGCCGGGGCGGCGCGCGCCGCATCGGCGGCGGGCGAGAAGTTTGTCGCGCTCGACATCGGACCGACGGGCAGACTTCTGCGCCCGCTCGGACCGCTCGACTTTGAGGATGCGGTTGCGGCTTTTGCCGGGACGGTGCGCCTCGGCGCAAAGTACGGCGCGGACCTCGTCTTCATCGAGACGATGAACGACAGCTACGAGACCAAGGCGGCGCTGCTTGCCGCCCGCGAAAACTGTGACCTCCCGGTCGTCGTCTCCAATGCTTACGGCGCGGACGGCAAGCTGATGACCGGGGCAACGCCGTCTGCGATGGTCGCTCTGCTCGAGGGCATGGGCGTCACGGCGCTCGGCGCCAACTGCTCGCTCGGTCCCGCCGAACTGCGCGGCGTGATGGATGAAC
>OGUO01000863.1_pt1 | contig 21795 bp, 12 predicted proteins | sample 1553641 | NCBI WGS metagenome assembly OGUO01 (sample SAMEA2579980, study PRJEB22360) | human gut metagenome | biome: human gut; feature: human-associated habitat; material: faeces | place: Denmark | collected 2008/2010 | reverse complement strand
AAGTAAAGAAATAGATTCTGATTTATCAGAAGTAAATATTGGAGAAAAAACAATGGATAGAAAACAACCAATGGAATTAACAAACATGTGCATGGTTTATAAAAATGGACAAGTTCTGGTTGAGGAAAAAATAATCAGGGAAAATGAAAAAGGAATTATTTTTCCGGGAGGTCACGTAGAACCAGGAGAATCACTAAAAGATTCTGTGATTCGCGAAATGAAAGAAGAAACAGGCTTAGTAATTTCCAATCCAAAACTCTGTGGTGTGAAAGACTGGATTCGGGAAGATGGTACAAGGTATCTTGTACTTTTATATAAGACGGATGAATTTACAGGAGAATTGAAAAGTTCAGAAGAGGGGAAGGTGTTCTGGGTAGAACGGGAAAAACTTTCATCTTTAAATCCAATTTGGAATTTGAATGAACTAATGGAAATTTATGAAACCGATGATTTCTTTGAATTTTTCTTCGCGTTTAAAGATGGAAAATACGAGGATGGAACGCTGGTAGGATAATCAAAGCGATAACCGGAAATTTGGGGAAAGAAAGACCGCTTGACAAACTCTATGATAAAGCGTACTATGAAAGAAATATGACAAAATTCAACAAAACAATGAAATAAAATGAATGAATCGATAGTACAAATGCATGAAAATCGGATGATTTTCGGAACGTGCGGTGAGATTCCGCAACAGACTTTATCCCTACTGTAATCAGGACGAAAACTGCGAATCCATTGGAAGAAATTTCTTCTGAGAAGGGCAGCAAGTAGGTTAGAACTGCGAGTCAGGATACAGGCATTTGGAGATTAAAACGCAAAATTTGTTTCCGCAGGCATAGACGGAAACAAATTTTTTGTACGATAAATTTTTATTTTCATTGATTTTGAAAGCAGTTTTTTGAAAACAAAAATGAAAAGAGGGCAAAAGATGAAAGAAAAAAGAGGGGATGCTTTTTCAGATTGTCATCCGGCGGTGAATTTTTTCTGGTTTGCGGCAGTCATTTTGATAACCATGTTGAACAGTCATCCGGTTTTTCTGGGAATTTCGTTTCTGGGAGCATTTTGTTATGCATCCAGACTTCAAGGCTGGCAGAGAGTATTAAAATTTAATCTGCTTGCAACACTTCCGGCAATGATAATTGTGGCATTTATTAATCCTGCGTTTAATCATTATGGAGTGACAATGTTATTTTATTTAAAAACCGGGCCGGTTACGCTAGAGGCAATTGTATATGGACTGGTACTGGCATCGATGCTTTTTATTTCGATTCTATGGTTTTCCTGTTACAACAAAGTAATGACAACAGATAAATTTGTGTATCTGTTTGGGCGTGTGATTCCGGCACTTTCTTTGGTATTATCTATGGTATTTCGGTTTGTGCCGAGATTTGGACAGCAGCTGACCGTCATCCGAAATGGACAAAAAGCAATTGGGAGAGATGTAAAGAACGGAAATATTTTTAAGAAAATGCGTCACGGTATTACGATTTTTTCTGTATTGGTTACCTGGGCACTGGAAAATGCAATTGATACATCGGATTCGATGCGTGCAAGAGGATATGGCTTAAAAGGGAGAAGTGCTTTTGCGATCTTTCGATTTGATAATAGGGATGGGATTGTAACAGGCACTTTACTGGCACTGATGGGAGTGTATTTTGGTGGAATGGCAGCGGGCATTAGCTTTGCACAGTATGACCCACAGATTAAAATCGGCGGACTTCCGCTGACCCCCCTTAGCGTCATTATTTATCTGGCATGGGCGGGATTTTGTTTCTTTCCTGTGATTTTAGGTGTGCTTGAGGATAGAAGATTTGAGAAACTTAAAAAAATGGCAGATATGGAGCGCAGGCTTCCATGGTATTTGACAGACCCGAAAAAAATGATGTGAGCGTCAAAAATAAAAGAAAGCAGGTTATAAAAAATTGAATTGTATCGAAGTAAAAAACTTTAGTTTTCAATATCCAAAAGAAAGCCATGCGGCACTTTATCAGGTATCCATGGAAGTAGAAGAAGGTTCATTTGTTGTACTGTGTGGAAAGAGCGGGTGCGGAAAAAGTACTCTGCTTCGGCAGTTTAAAAGTGTGCTTGCTTCACATGGAGAAAAGAAGGGAGAAATCTTATACGGCGGGCAGAACCTGGAAGACGTGGATTTGCGGACACAAAGTGCAGAAATTGGCTATGTGCTTCAAAATCCGGATAATCAGATTGTAACCGATAAAGTCTGGCATGAACTTGCCTTTGGGTTAGAAAGCCTTGGCTATGATACGCCTACGATTCGGCTTCGGGTGGCAGAGATGGCTTCCTACTTTGGAATCCATTCCTGGTTTTTAAAAAATGTCAGTGAATTATCGGGAGGACAAAAACAGCTCTTAAATCTTGCTTCGGTTATGGCAATGCACCCGAAACTTTTGATTTTAGATGAACCGACTTCCCAGCTTGACCCGATTGCAGCTTCCGATTTTTTAGAGACGGTTCGGAAAATTAATCGTGATATCGGGACTACTGTGATTTTAACCGAACACCGCTTAGAAGATGTCATTCCATGGGCAGATAAAGTATATGTCATGGATAAAGGAAGGATGATAGCAGACGGAACACCGAATGAAATTGGGGAGCAGTTAAGAACAATGGGACATGATATGTTTCTTTCCATGCCGGCACCGATGCAGATTTATGCCGGAACAAACAGTTCCCTTCGTTGCCCGCTTACTGTTAGTCAGGGACGACGCTGGCTGTCAGAGGAATTAGAGACAAAAGGTATAAAAATAAAAAAAGAAAGAAATCAGGAAGAGACAGCAAAAAAGAAGAATTCTATTTTTGAAAAACTTGCAGGTCTGAAAAAAGAACCGGAAAAAGAAATTCCGGAAATCCGAATCAAAGATGTCTGGTTTCGCTATGAACGGGATTTGCCGGATGTGGTAAAAGGGTTAAGCCTGGACATCAAAAAAGGAGAAATCTTTGCAGTGGTAGGAGGAAACGGAACCGGAAAAAGTACAGCGATGAGTCTGATTGCAAGAATTCGTTTTCCGTACCGTGGTAAAATCTATCTGGAAGGCAAAGAAATCGGAAAATACAGTGATGATGAACTCTATCACGGATTCTTAGGTGTGATGCCGCAAAATCCGCAAAGTCTGTTCGTGAAAAAAACCGTAAGAGAGGATTTATATGAGGTAATAGATGGAAAACGGGAAAGAAAAAGTGAGGCATATCCAATTGAAATGAAGAAAAAAGATGCAGTTGAGGGAATTGTTTCACTAACAAGATTAGAAGGGCTTTTAGAACGGCATCCCTATGATTTAAGTGGTGGAGAGCAGCAGAGACTGGCGCTTGCAAAAGTACTTCTGCTTCGCCCGAAAATTCTTTTGATGGATGAGCCGACCAAAGGAATCGATAATCATTATAAAAAAGAACTCGGAGAAATATTAAGAAAATTAAGTGAACATGGTGTAACGATTTTGATGATTTCTCATGATGTAGAATTTTGTGCGCAGTATGCGGATCGTACCGGACTGTTCTTTCAGGGAAATGTGGTAACCAGTGAAGAATCGAAAAAATTTTTTGCCGGAAATAACTTTTATACCACTGCTGCAAATCGTATGGCAAGAAATTATTTTCCAAATGCGGTAACAGTAGAGGATGTGGTAAAAGCAATCAATCAGACAGAAGAGGAGGCGGTGTCGTGCTGAAAGAAGAAAAATTAGATGTCTTTCTGGATGCCTTTTTAGATGGGAAGAAACCGGCACAGGAAACAGACCTGGATTTCTGGGATGAGAAATCAGAACCGGAAAAAAACGATTTTTGGGAAGCGCAGGATGTACTGACAGCGCCAAAACACAAGGGAAAGCTGTCAAAACGTACGATTGCATCTATGTTTTTGATTTTAATTTTAATTCCGGTCACAATCTGGATTGGAATTACGCTTTTTGATGACCGAAAATATTTTGTCATCAGTCTGGCGATTGCAGTTTACTGCATGCTGCCGTTTTTTCTGATTTTTGAAGGAAGAAAACCGCAGGCAAGAGAACTGCTTACGATTGCGGTTTTGGTTGCAATTGCAGTTGCAGGCCGTGCAGCATTTTTTATGGTGCCAAGTTTTAAGCCGGTTGTGGCAGTGACCATTATTTCAGCCGTCTGCTTTGGTGCAGAATCGGGCTTTTTAGTTGGCGCACTTTCCATGATTTCTTCGAATATGCTCTTTGGACAGGGACCGTGGACTCCGTGGCAGATGTTTGCTGCTGGAATTATCGGATTTTTGGCAGGTATTTTATTTCAAAAAGGCTGGTTGAAAGCACGTAAGATTTCGCTTTGTATTTATGGATTTTTAGCGACCGTGTTTATCTATGGAGGAATCATGAACCCGGCTTCCCTTGTGATGACCTCTTATGCAATTACCAAGCGAAATCTGCTGGCAATTTATATGTCAGGGCTTCCGGTGGACTTGGTTCATGCATCGGCAACGGTAATCTTTTTGTGGATTGCAAGTAAGCCGATGATTGAAAAACTGGAGAGAATCAAAGTGAAGTATGGAATGATAGAAGAGGACTAGAAAATGGACAAAAACAAGAAAAAAGGCTGGATTTTAAATCTCTTAATCGTATTTGCGGCGGCAGTAATGATTTACGGAGTCTGGAACATGATTTCTTTGCAAAAACAATATAAGGATGCAAAAGAAGAATATCAGGAAGTTCAGAAAATAGCACAGATGGAAGATGCCAAAGAAGAAACGAAAGAGGAAGATGCTGCGGAAGAAAATCTTCCGGAGGTTGACCTTGCTGCCTTAAAAAAAGAAAATCCGGATACGGTGGGCTGGCTTTACTATCCGGTGCTTGGAATCAACTATCCGATTATGCAGGATAAAGATAATACCTACTATATTAAACATACTTTTTCGGGAGAAAAAAATGCGGTTGGAAGTATATTTCTGGATGCATTAGCGTCCAAAGAGTTTACGGATGACAATACCTTTATTTTTGGACACAATATGCGGGATGGCTCTATGTTTGGAAGTTTAAAGAAAATTCGGGAAGAAGGAACGGTGGCAGCAAATCCTTACTTCTATGTGGCAACCGAAGAGGGCTGGAAAAAATATCAGATTTTTTCGTACCACGAAGCCGATGCCGATAAAAAAGATATGGCATTTCAGATTGAGTTTTCAAATAAGCAGACTTTTGAAAAATTTATTAATTATGTGAAAGAAATTTCAGAAGAAAAGCTGGATGTAGAAGTCAAAGATACAGATAAGATTGTGACGCTGGCGACATGTACGAGTAATTCGGCGGTAAGGCTGGTGGTGCATGGAGTGTTGAGGGAAGAATAATTTTGTAAAAAGGATGTTGTGCATTTTTATAAAAAATGGAAAATAGAGATAAAATAAATTGACAAATTTATACAAAAAGCGTATGATAGAAATCAGAAGGATGGAGCGCAAAGTTCTCTATACAATTGAATAAAGAAAAGTCGCTTGTACAAATATTAAAGAATCAAAAGATTTCGGAACATGCGGTGAGATTCCGCAACAGACTTTATCCCTACTGTAATCAGGACGAAAGCTGCAAAGCCATTAAAGTGTTACTTTGAGAAGGGCAGCAAGTAGGTTGGAACTGCGAGACAGGAGACGGATATTTGGAGACTTTAAAGAAGAGGAACCGGAGGCATAAAGACGGGGGCCTGTTTTTTATACTCTTTTTTGTACGAAATCAGAAGATTTTTAGGTTTGGAAGTCGACTAAACAAAAGATAAATGCCGGTGAAACTCGACAAAAAGTAAATTTTAAAAACCTAAACAAAAAGCGCAAAGCGTGCTTGTATGAAATGGAGGCAGATTTTCATGAAAAAATTTGCAAAACAATTAACAGGATTATTTTTGGCATTGGTAATGGTGCTCTCAATGAGCGTAAGTGTATTTGCAGATGGAACAGAAACATCAAAAGTAACTGTTAAAATTACATATTATAATGTTTCATTTGGTGATAAAGTTGAAAACTTGGATGGACAGACTATTCAGACATTGGTAACTGTCAAAAAAGGAAGTACTGTAGAAACAGCGGTAAGAGAAGCAATTCAACAAAATGCTTGGAAAAATGGTAAGAAAAAAGTAGAAGTTTTAGGAAATAACGTAAAATCAGATAATGAATATGAAGCAATTGAAAATGGTTGGAAAAAAGTAAAAGATTATTATAATCAGGATGAGTTTCATTATGCTCTTACAAGTCTGAAAATTGCTGAGAAAGATTATGCAACAGTAGTAAAAGATACAACAACTCAGTGGAGAGGAGCTGGTTGGACATATAGTGGAGTAGATGGAACTACTAGCTTTGATACAAGCAAATACATGGATGGAAACACTATTAATCAGGATTCTGCTACGGTAATGTTAGAGTATAGTGGATATAGCTATAATAAATAAAAATCGGTAGAATATCTATTCTTTAAGGGTATCGGTAAAAATACCGATACCCTTTTTTAGGAGGTACTTTATGAAAAAAATAGTCAGATTAGCAGTAATAGTGTTTTTAATAAGCTTAGTGGGTTTCCCCAAATTTGTAAAGGCGGATGAACAAAACTTTACAGCAGAGTTTGATGTGGAAGATTTTTGGGATGAAACAAAATATGAAGCAGTTCCATCTGAGAATGATGACCACATATTAATAGGTCAAAGTAGTGGGATGACGTTTGACTTTTTGACTTTAAAACTAGAAGGAACATTACCAAATCAAAATACAATAATTGAAAATGTAGAAAGTACAATTGATAAAATATGTTGTTTAACGCCTCAGATTTCTTATGGAATAAATGAAAAAGGGGAAAAAACATATTCAATAGTATATGATTCTTCTGATGTTGAAGAATATGCAGCCCCTGATTTGTTTGGGACAGTTTGTTTTGATATTAAAGTAAATACAAATGGAAAAATTGAAGATTATTTTGTATTGATGCAGAAAAGTACAGTAAATCGTCTTACTAGTGTTTCAAGTGTGAATATTGTAAATGCTGAGACTAATGAGATACAAATAGGTGATTCTGAATTACTTCAGGATGATGCTGCCTCATATAGAGTGATAAAAGATGACTGGCATGCAGGTGTACTTTCATTTATGGTACAGAGAAAAAGGGGAGATTTAGAAGTAATAGCAAAATCTACGCATTCTTCAGATTGGCTTTCTGTAGGAAGTAACTTTATCTCTATTAATGGAAGTGAACCGAAACGTTTTGATGCTTGTTCTGAACAGAGTGATAATAATTACTCACAAAAAATATATCTGAAGAAAGGATATAATTTTATAAATCTTTATTTTATCTATGGAAATTCTATAGGTACAAATTCAATAATAAAAGATATTCGGCAGCCATTTCCAAGTTGGAAAGATGATGGTATTTCAGGGTTGTTTAGTTTCTCAAATTTAACATGTATTCCATATATTATTTATTATAATGGAGAGGAAACTACTTCAACTTCAAGTAGTGAAACTGGAATCAATACGCTAGAAGCTCTTTCTTGGAGTACAAAGTCATTAAATGAAGAGCATGTTACAAGTTATACTACCCAATTTGATGAGGAAAAAGGCAATGCAACTGTAATTATGCCAAAAATGTCAAAAACAAATAAACTTATTTTAGGTATAGTTCCAAAAGAAGCAGGCTCTAAAGTAGACGTTTTAGGTGTGTCAGAAAATATGATATGTGGAAACTATTATGTGGTGGACCTTGATTCATCTGAAATTAATAAAGAAGAAAATGGAAATGCAATTATAAAAGTTAAAGTAACGGCACCAAATGGAAAAACAGAAAAAACATACGATATAAAAGTTCTGCGTCAGTCTAGTGAGAGTAAACTGGTTTCTACAGATATAGAAGGAGCAGAGTTTAAGATTGATGGAGATACCACTTTAGCATCTGAACTTACTAATGGAAAAGATAGCTTTATCATTAAATTATCAAAAGATAGTGGAAAAGTAAAATTTAAAAATGTTCAGTTATCTGATTCAGCAACGTATACTGTAAATGGAAAGAAAGTAGAAGGAGACTCTTTTGAGGTGGATGCCTCTGATGATATCACCCGTCTGGAGGTAACAGCAGAAGATGGTCTTACCAAACAGCTCTATCTTTTCCTCCACGAAACCACCGACGGCACGCTCCCATATTTTACCATCTCTCAGGAGAGTAAGGACACTGCCAAACAGATGTTAGAGGATAGTGGCTGGTACAAGCGTTCCGAGGAGGAAACAAGAAGTCTTGGAGATGCATGGGGTGTTTACAAGGATGTAGCAACCGGTATCAGCTTAGATGGTGCAAACATTGATGACATTCGTTCTTATAAGTACACTCAGCCGAGTGATTATGGTAAAAATATTCTGGAACTGGTTATGATAGGCGAGAATCCATATAACTATACAGACCAGAATGGAAATTGTATTGTCACTTATCTGGAAGAACACTGGGATGGTCCTTGGGCAAATGATATCTGGGCTTTAATGGGACTTAAGGCAGCTGGCGCAAAGATTCCGGATAAGTTAGTGACAACCGTTATTAACATGGCAGCAAATAAAACATTTGACCTGGATATGCGTTCCTGGGCACTTGGTGCAATTTCGGATATGGTTCCAAAGACACAGCTTGCTTCTCTTGCAGAGGGATTTAGAAACACTCTGCTTACTGAGGGCGATGAAGCCGGTATGTTCTACAATAGCTGGTATAAATTATCAAACTCTATTTCTCATGGATGTGTATTAGAAGGAATGAGTGCAGCTGGTATTGACGTAGATAAACAATTTGCAGTCAGTGATACAGCTTCACCGCTTAAGACATTGAAGAAGTATATTAAAGACAACGGTTTCTTATATGACCTTGATGCGACAGAAACCATGTGGGCTAAGGATGCTATCATTGGTCTTGGTGACATTGTAAATGGTGATAATGTATGGAAACGGGCAGCTTTAACAAGCGATAAGTATGAAGCAATCTTAAAGACTGCAAAAGAATATTATGGAGAAGATGGTTCTTCTATTACAGATGAAGCAAAGAGAGAAGCATTAAAAACTGCATATGACGCAGCGAAAACTGCATTTGAAGGCGCGAAAGATATGCAGGGTATTGGTAAAGAATACTATGATTTATATGAAGCACTTGCAGCAATTGATACAAGTCTGGTAGGAAAACCGCAGGTTCGTGTATGCAGCTGGGATGAATCCAAACAGGTAGACGCAGCGATTTCGGCAATCGATAAGGTTTCTGATTTAGAGACAGCAACAGAAGAAGATGCAGCAGCAGCCAGAACTGCTTTTGATGCATTAAGTGAAACGCTTCAGGCTTATGTAACGAATCAGGAAAAACTTCCACGTGCAGAGAGCTATCTTGCATTTGCAAAGAAAGCGGATGCAGTCGGAACAGTTACAATAGAAAGTAAAGATGCGATTGTAGCAGCAGAAGAAGCATATCAGAATTTATCCGACAGCTTAAAGGCAGAAACTCTGGTACAGACGAAATATGCATTGTTACAAAATCAGAGAAGTGTCTATGACGTATTAAGTGCAATTGAAGCACTTCCGGATACAGAGAAGCTGACACTTGCAGACCGTGATGCTGTTGCAAAGGCTCAGGCATCTTATGATGCGTTAGATGGGGAATTAAAAGCGCAGATTACAAATGCTGCAAAATTAAAGGATGCAACGAAACAGATTTCCATGCTTGAGAAAGCAAAAGCAGTGGAAGAAAAAATTGATGCACTTCCGTCGGCAGACAAAGTTTCCTTTGATACAGATGCCGTACAGGTAAATGAAGCATATCAGGCATATCAGGCACTTAGTGATGCAGAGAAAGCGCTTGTAACAAATGCACAGAAATTAACCGATGTTTATGAAGCAATGAAACAGCAGATGAGTGATGCCGAGAAGGTTCAGGAAGTCATTGACAATATTGCAGCACTTCCGGAAAAGGATGCACTGACTTTAGCAGATGAAGCACTTGTTAAAAATGTGCGTGCACTGTATGAAGCACTTTCTACAGATGAATTAAAAGCACGTGTTACAAATTTAGACAAGTTAAAAGAAGCAGAAAACCAGCTTTCTGCAATTCGTAAGAATGACCTGCTTAGTTTAATTCAGGCATTACCGGAAAAAGATGAAGTTTCAGGAACTGCTTCAGATGGTTCTGATATCAAACTGACAAAGGAACAGCTTTCTGATATCGCAGAGGCAAAGGCAGCTTATGATGCACTGACAAAGGCAGATAAGAAGATTTTTGAAAATGAAAATCCGAATGAATACCAGAAATTAAAAGACTTAGATGAAATCGCAAAACTGTATGATTCTTATGTAGAGCAGGTACTTGCACCGCTTGTTGAAAGCATCCGTGTATTTGAACTTCCGGTCAGTGAATATAACCGTGGAGAAGCGGGAGATCTTTTAACAAAATACGAAGCAAAAGAAGAGGCTAAAACTTATTTAGACAGCATTACCTGGGATATGGAAGATGGAACAAAACTGACGTTAAAGGCTAAGATGGCAGACTTAAAGACACAGCTTACGAAAGTAAATCAGGATTTGGCTGATGCAGCAGAAGTAGATGCAATGATTGAAAGTCTTCCGGAAACAGTTGATGCTTCAAATGCAGAGTCTGTAGAAAAAGCCTTATCTGCAATCAATGTAGTTTATAAGAAATTAAATGAGCAGGCGCAGTCTTATGTGAAATATATAGACAAATGGAACAACACGGAATCAATGCTCGATTCTTATAAAGAAAAGGCAGAGAAAGCAGATGCCGTAACAAAAGCTCTGAAAGAGGCAGCAGAAGTAGAGGGCGATGATTTATTATCCGAAGATACAATTGTAGCAATAAAAGGCGCACTTGCAAAATATGATGCACTTTCATCTGATGAACAGGCTATGGTTTCTAAAGATGCATTAGATGCAGTGGAAGAGGCGAAAAAAGCGATTGCAGACGCAAAGAAAAAAGCGAATGAAAAGAATGACGAAGTAACCTTTAATGGAGAGATTGCCTGGGATACCGTAATTTCTATTGAGCGTCTGGCACAGTCCGATGATGTTTATGGTAGATTAAAAGAGAAAATGGATTCAGACAAAAAAGCGACGATTCAAAATGCATTTACTGTGGAAGCTTATCAGGTATTAGAAGATGGTTCTCATAAGGCACTTGAATTAAATGAGGGCTTAAACTTTACGGTACATACCGGCAATGATTTGACCGGAAAGACAGTTGTTGTGGCAGTACAGGGCAAAGATGCAGTGGAATATGTAGAGGGTAGCGTAAAAGGAGAAGATGTGACCTTTACAGTAAAAGAAGCTTCTGCCTTTGCAGTAGGTGCAGTTGCAGCCCAAAACAATAATAACAATGGTGGCGACAACAACAAGAATAACAGTAATACCAATAATGGCAATACAAACAACAACAGTGCAAACAAGAGTAACAGCGCAGCAACAAACAAAAGTAATGGAAGCACCGGTAGCGCATCCGGAAGCAACAAGAGTACAGGAAGCGCAAATTCTGGAAACGCAGCAAAAAGTACAACCGGTTCTTCTACAGGCGGCAGTGCAGGTGTTCCGAAAACCGGAGATGAAATTCCGGTTGAGACAGCCGAAATGGCAGTCTTAGCCCTGATGGGAAGCGCACTTCTTGTTCTTTGCTTAAAGAAGAAAAGAGAGCAAAATTAATCAAGAAAAGAGGAAGCAAATGAGAAGAGGAAAAATAATCGCCAGACGATTTCTGGCCATTCTGATAATCTGCCTGATTGGTCTTGGCAGTCTTGCAGGATTTCCTGTAACTGCTAAGGCCCAGGGGGCTTCCGTTGTAATTTCGGTTGAAAAGTTCAGTCTTGGAAAGGGCTGGATTGTAGAACCGGATGTCGTACCGATTACAGAAAATGAAACGGTTGCGTCTGTATTGACCCGATATATGGAAGAACAGGGATATCCTCTTGTAGTAAAGAAGAACAGCAGTTATGGCTGGTATCTGGTGGGAATTGAAAATGCGGATGATGGAGGAGCGTTAAACATTCCTTCCTTTATCCGTGATAAGGCAAAAAAAGACGGGTATACGTTGACAAATGATTTGACAAACACGTATGCTCCGACTCTTCAGGAGTTTTCCTATAGTTCGGAAAAAGCAGGAACCACGACTTCAGGATGGATCTATTCGGTCAATGATGAAATTCCGTCGTATACGATGGATTCGTATAAGCTAAAAAATAATGACGTCGTCCGTTTGCAGTTTACCCTTTATGGAACCGGGCTTGATATTTCCGGAAAAGAGCAGGGAACAACGCTTTATACCCGTGCGGACAAGACAGCGCTTTTGACAAAACTTGCTTATATCAATCAGGCACCGGATGCCTGGCTTTTGACAGACAGCGATAAAGAGGCTTACGAGCAGGCATGCAAAGTTGCACAGAAATTAAATGCAACTAAAACAGAAGTAGAAAATGCCGTAAATGCACTTCCGCAGAATGCGGTAGTATGGCCGGAAACGGTGGTACTTTCTCAAACAAGTCTGAATTTATATGATAATGATTCGGCAGTGGCATTAAGTGCAAAAGTTTATCCGGAAGAGACTTCATTTACAAAAGTAACCTGGAGTTCTGAAAATCCGGAAATCGCAGAGGTGGATGAGCAGGGAAGAGTGACTCCGCATAATGTCGGAGAAACAGTAATCACTGCAACTGCACAAAATGGAGTGAGTGCTTCGTGTACCGTAACGGTTGCAAATCGTCCGTATACTTCGATTTCTCTGGATAAAAAAGCATTGAATCTGGAAGCCGGAAATACTTCTTTGCTTCAGGTTTTAGGAGAGCCGGTCAATGCGACAGAAGAACTAAAAGTAAGCTGGGAAAGCTCTGACGAAGCAGTTGCATCGGTATCGGATACTGGAGAAGTAACTGCAAAAGAGGCAGGAACGGCAGTTATTACGGCAAAAACAGAGAGTGGTTTAAGCGCAAGCTGTCAGGTGACAGTTGGAAATGCAAAGGAACTGGCCGAGAGTGCAAAAACATTGATTGAGGCTCTTCCGGATGCTGGAAAACTGGCACTTGAAGATGCCATACAGGTAAAAGAGGCAAATGATGCATATCAGTCTCTTTCTGAGGTTTCAAAGGGATATCTGGAAAATCGCAGTGAGTTAGAAGCGAAACTTTCGCGCTGCGTATCTGCAATGGAAACCTTAGAAAAGAAATATACAAATGTAACAAATGCAGAGTCATTGATTACGGCTCTTCCGTCCTTGTCTGCATTAAGCATGAAGGATAAAGGGGCAGTCGAGGCAGCAGATGCGGCCTATGATGCGCTTAGTGAAGCAGAAAAAGCGTTAATCGACAGCGCAAGTCTAAAAAAACTTCAAAGTGTCAAGAAGCGTCTGAGTGAAATGAGTGAAGAAATCTGGGAAACCAGTGAGGCGCTTAGTAAAATTTCAGATGAAATCACTTTGGACGATACAGAAGTAATTGCAGATGCAGCTGAGTTATATGATGCACTAGAAGAACAGCAAAAAGCACAGCTTAGCACAGAACTGGTACAAAAACTTGAAGATGCGCTTACAAAACTTGCAGCCCGAATTAGTGAGGCGGCGGATGCAGTGGATACAACAAAGAGTGTATCACTTGAAAATGCAGTGACTAGTGATTTTGTAAAAGGAGCCTTGGCAAGAGATCTGCTTTTTGAAAGGTTAGGGTTAAGTCAGGAGACAGAAGATAAAATTACAGCAGGAAAGAACTGGCTGAAATCCGGTTTACAGACAAAATCCGGAGTCTCAACAGATGCAGACTGGTTTGTGGCAAATACAACAGAGGCTTCAGACAAGACGAATGAGGCACTAAAAGCAATTCAGAAGAAGTATCCGGATGCAAAAGAAGGACTTTCGGCATTTGAAATTTCTTATCAGGATATCCGCACAGGCGAGGCTTATGAGCCGGAGAAAAAGCTGCCGCTTACGATTACCGTAAAGAAACTTTCCAAAATGGAACATCCGATGGTATTTACCTATATAGACGGCAAGCTGAAGAAATTAGAAATTACCATTGACAAGAGTGCAGGAACTCTTACTGTAAAATCAGATAAAACAGGTCTCTTTGTTATAGCAGATGTTCCGATTCCTCTTACCGGACTGGATTTGGCGACAAGTGCAAGTGTAACAAAAGGTGGAACCCTTTCTTTATCACCGGTAAAAGTTCCGAAAAATGCGACCACAAAGGTTGATTATATCTGGAAATCTTCAGATACTTCAATTGCAACCGTGGATGCAAACGGAACGGTGACTGGAAAAAAAGAAGGTACAGTTACCATTACGGTAAGTGCAGATGGAGTAAAAAAAGCAAAAGCTTCCTGTAAAGTAACAGTTATTTCAACAGCAAATGCACTGAGTAAGACTGCAGCAGATGTCATTCAAGAGACAAAATCTTATATTCTGTCTTCGGATAAGAATCCTACGGTTGGAAGTGAATGGTATGCACTTGGACTTGCAAGAAGTGGTCTGGATTTAAATGATTCTTATTTTACAACTTACTATAATCATTTTGCTAATTATTTAGAAGAAAAAAAAGGAATTTTAACAGATTCTAATTATTCGGATTATTCGAAAGCGGCACTTACCTTGACTGCAATTGGAAAAGATGCAAGAGATATTGCAGGCTATAATCTGTTCTCTTATCTTGCAGATTTTAGCAATGTAAAAAAACAGGGATTAAATGGTCCCATCTGGGCATTGATTGCATTAAAATCGAATCCGGATTATTCTATTCCGACTGTTTCAGGAGTATCTGAACAGACAACGGAAACAAAATTAGTAGATTATATTGTAGGAAAGCAGCTTGCAGATGGTGGATGGGCATTTACCGGTTCACAAGCAGATTCCGATATGACCGGAATGGCACTTCAGGCGTTAGCTCCGTATTATAATAAAAAGGGTTATGAGAAAGTAACCGCAGCGATTAACAAGGGGCTTGATGCACTTGGAAAAATCCAGCTAAAAACCGGAGGATATGGTACAATGGGAACAGAGACTTCTGAGTCAGGTGCCCAGGTATTGAATGCTCTTTGTGCGCTTGGCATTGACCCGCAAAGTGACGCACGCTTTATTAAGAATGGAAAATGGCTGGTTGAAAATATGATCTCTTATCATATTGATAACAGTGGATTTATGCATGTAAAACCGGGTGCCGGAAATAATGGAGGTGCAGCTGCCGGTGAGGTGGATGGGCTTGCAACGGCACAGGGAATGTACTCTCTGGTTGCTTATCAGCGTTTCCTTGATGGAAAGACAAGCCTTTATGATATGTCAGATTTGAAGGTAGCTGCCGGTGCAAAAGGTGATGGAAAAGGAACGGGAGTGACAGATCCGAAAGCAAATGAAAGTACTTCGAATCCGGAAAGTACATCGTCTAATTCCGGAAATAAGACAAGTGCGTCTTCTTCTGGTTCTTCTTCTGCAGTAAAAAGTTCCGGCTCACATTCAGCAACGACTTCTTCGGGACGTAACTCGGCAGCAAAGAGTACAGCAAATACTTCAGAAAAGAAGAATAATGCTTCCGGTTCCAATGCTTCTGCAACAAATTCTGCTGCAAAGAAAACAGCTTCAGATAGTAAGAAGACAGAGGAAAAGAAAGAAAAAGAAGGCTGGAGCTTTGATGGAGAAGAGTATGTACCGGATGAGGAGGCACAGCTTGCTTCAGCGGACGAAGGAGATAAGTCCACAACAAAAGAAAAAAATAGTGAAGAAGCAGAAACAAAGACATCGGACAATGCAAGTGAGAAAGAAAGTGGAAGTTTTGTAAAAGAGAATCTTCCATGGATTCTCTGCATTTTGTGCGGAGCGGCTGTAATAGGAGTCTGCATTTATTTTAAAAAGAAAAAATAAACCTGAATGACAAGGGAGGAAATAAAAGCCTCCCTTGTTGTGCTATGAGAAAAAGAGAGGGATATGCTGTGAAAACAAAGAAATGGAAAGCATTTCTTGCGGCACTGCTTATCGGAGTGCTGGCAGGAACATCTGGCTGTGGTTCAACAATAAACAGCAGTGAGATTACCAGGCTTGATACGAAAGATGGGCAATCGGTCAAGGCGGATGATTCAAAAGAAAAAAACGAAAAGGTAGAAGCGTTAAAAGAAAGTAATGAGTTGCCGGAGGATGGAATTATCACACAGGCACAGATGGAAACGATTTCCGGAAAAGATGGAACCTATGAATTTTATGCAACCGATGAAAAAACGGGAATAAAATATATCTGGAGTTATGAAGGAAAAAAGATTCAAAACCCGGTTGAACAGAATCTAAAAGTAACATTTACAGAAGATGAAGCTGTGGAGGAAGTGAAAAAAGCAGCGAACAATGCAACCGCAGGACTTGGATTTACACTGGAAAAGGTAAATCTTGCTGCACCTGCGAAGCTGACCTTTACCATTCCGTCTGTATGGGAAGCAGATACAGTAATTTTAGTAAAAATGGTGGATAAAAAGCCGGAAAAAATGAGTGATGCTACACTTTCTTTTGAAAAAGAGGAAGAGAAAGATGTAACAAAAGTGACCATTAATGTAACAGAGATGGGTGATACTTATTATCTGGTTGGCGGTGTTTCTAAGGTAAGTTCTGATTCAGATAGTAGTAAGAAGAATGAGGCGGCTGATAAAAAGGAAGCAGAAAAGAAATCAGATGATAAGAAAAAGACAAATGATACTTCAAATGGGCAGACGAATTCTAATTTGGCGGACGAGCAAAGTGAAAATCAAGAGAGTGGTTCAGATGAAAATGAACAGGCTTCATCAGATGAAGAACAGTCGTCTGCTTCTCATACCTGTACACTTTCGATTGAGTGTTCAACGATCTTAAATAATATGGATAGTCTGAAATCTTCAAAGAAAGATTTTGTACCGTCAGATGGATGGATTATGGCTCCGACAGAAGTAGAATATACACCGGGAGAGTCGGTATATGACGTGTTATATCGTATTTGTAAAGAAAATAAGATTCAGATAGATGCAAATTATACACCAGCGTATGGAGCATACTATGTAAAAGGAATCAACCAGCTTTATGAATTTGATTGTGGTGAACTATCCGGTTGGATGTTCAGCGTAAATGGGTGGTTCCCAAATTATGGCTGTTCCAAATATGAAGTCAGTGACGGAGATGTAATTGAATGGCGTTATACCTGTGACCTTGGACGCGACGTCGGGGATCAATATTATGAATAATAAATAAAAACAGCGATGAGTGAAGTTAAAGATTCACTCATCGCTGTTTTTATTTTGAAAGTTCTTCGACTTCTTCGACTTCTTCGCTTGTTTCCAGATACGGTTTAAAAATTCGATAAAACAAGAAAGAATTAATGTAGCAGGTTAATGCAAAGCCGAAGAAAAACCAGCAGCAGCTATAGAGTGGTAAAAGCGTTAAATCCTGATAAGTCATATACATTGGCAGGATAGAAATAACCGCAATCAACAAGGTGGACGGAATATGCATAAATGCAAAAATAACAGAATTTTTAACAAGGTTCTTTAAGGTATTGGAAAATGCCGCAATGACCGGAAAGATGTAAAGTGCGATAATAACAAGCAGTGCAAGTACCAGCCCGGACAGATAATAAAAGATTTTTCCGGCTTCTGAAGTATTCTGCAGAAGAAAGTGAGTGTTCAAAAACAAAATCACACCAACGATAACAAGTGCAAGCCAGGCGATCAAAGACTGCACAAAATTCTGGCGCAATGCCCGAAAGAAAGTTTTAGTAACCTTGTCTTCATTTCCTTTTACGATACGTAACATGCAGTGATACAGTGCAGTAAGGGAGGGTCCGATGGTGACAAGGGGGATGGAGCAGAGAAGAAAAAGCAGATTTGCAATGATAATATCTCCAATCCGGTTTAAGGCAATTACGACAATGTTGTCCTGGTTCATAAAATTCATAAAATCATATCCTTTCGTCAAAAAATCAAGTGATGTAAAATTGCACGATACCTTATTTTAACATTGAATATGTCAAAATGCAAAAAATAAAAAAGAAAAATTCCAGATATCGGGTATTTTGAATATAAATATAGTTTAAAAACAAATGAAAAGAAAAGGATATGGAAAAATGTTATGTATATGTGGAAAAATGAAAGCAAAAGCGGAAAAATAGAGAGAGTTTTATTGGAAAAACACCGAACAAAATTGTGAAAAACCAGACATACAAATATCAAAATGACTGTTGAAAAAGAAAAAAAGACAAAAAAATATAGGAAATGCACAAATAAACAACATTTCTCCATATATTAAAAACATATTTCCATTTTGCATTTTGACATATCTCGATATAATGAATTCATCAAATGAGTGAGGAGCGAAGAAACCTTACTTAGAGAGAATATTCTTTTTCATTAAAGGAGGAAAAAATTATGAAATTCAGAAAGGCAATGGCATTATTACTGACAGGCGCAATGGTATTTACCATGGCAGGATGTGGAAGCGGAGACTCAAGTTCAGGCGACAGCTCAGACAAAAAATCAGAGAGTGATTCAGGGGACGTAGAATTATCCGTAACAATCTGGGATTCCAACCAGGAACCTGGATTGACAGAAATTATGAATGATTTCACAGAAAAAACTGGAATCAAAACCAAAGTTTCTGTTGTAAAATGGGATGAATACTGGACACTTCTGGAATCTGGTGCATCAGGTGGTTCTTTACCGGACGTATTCTGGATGCATTCTAACGAAAGTCAGCGTTATATGTCAAATGACATGTTATTAGATTTGACTGATAAAATTGCAGAGAGCAGTGAAATTGACCCTGCAAACTATCCGGAAGATATCTGGGGACTGTATACATACGATGACAAATATTACGCAGTTCCAAAAGATATCGATACGATTGCTTTATGGTATAACAAGAAAATGTTTGACGAAGCCGGATTAGAGTATCCGACCGCTGACTGGACATGGGATGACGTGACAGAAGCAGCGAAGAAGCTGACAAAAGACGATGGAAGCCAGTATGGTTTATGTCTTAGAAATGATAACAATCAGGCTGGTTACTACAACCTGATCTATGATAATGGCGGATATATTATCAATGATGACAAAACAAAATCCGGAATGGACGATCCAAAAACGGTAGAAGCAATGGAAATGTTAGAAGGATGGATCAAAGACGGTGTGCTTCCTCCAATCGAGACAATGTCTGAAAACGGTGAAGATGTATTATTAGAATCCGGTAAAGTGGCAATGGTTCCACAGGGCTCCTGGATGATCGCAGCATTCCGTGATAACGAATACACCGCAGAGAACTGTGATTGTGTAGAACTTCCAAAGAGCGCAACAACAGGCAGAAGAGCTTCTCTTTACAATGGTCTTGGATGGGCAGCAGCCGCAAATACCGAGCATCCGGAAGAAGCATGGCAGTTAATCGAATACCTTGGTTCGAAAGAAGCACAGGAAAAACAGGCTGAACTGGGTGTTACAATGTCCGCTTATACCGGAACATCTGAAGCATGGGCAAAATCCGCAAACTTTAATCTTCAGGCTTACATCAATATGATGGATGATATGGAGATCAGACCATACTCCCGTTCTACAGTAACATGGGAAAATAAGAATAGTGAAATTCTTAAGAGTGTTTACAGCGGTGACAAAACTATGGCAGATGCCTGCAAAGAAATGGCAGAGCAGATGAACGAATCACTGGCTGAAGAACAGCAGTAATTTGTAACGCAATTTATAGTGTAACGAAGTAGAATGAAAGCAAGAGACACAGGCAGGTTCGAAAGAATCTGCCTGTATTAAAAAAGGAGTGAGTGGTTTGGCAGGTAAGACGAAAGTAAAAACAACCGGAAGACAACGAAGTGAATTTATCTGGGGCTGGCTTTTTATTCTCCCTACAGTAATCGGTTTGATTGTATTAAATATTATCCCGATTTTCCAGACGATTTATCAGAGTTTCTTTAAAACCGGAGATTTCGGAAGAGGAAATATCTTTGTTGGACTTGAAAATTATCAGAAAGTATTTGCCGATAAAGAAATCTGGCAGGCATTGATTAATACATTTAAGTATGCAATAGTAGAAGTGCCATTTTCAATTGTTATTGCGCTGGTACTGGCTGTTTTCTTAAATCGAAAAATGATTGGACGTTCCGTTTATCGTACCATTATTTTCCTTCCTATGGTTGCGGCTCCGGCAGCAGTTGCCATGGTTTGGAGATGGCTGTTTAACTCAGATTTTGGTCTGATCAACAATCTGTTTCATTTACATACAAAATGGATTTCAGACCCAAGGATTGCAGTTTTTTCAATTGCGGTAATCGGTATCTGGTCTATCATTGGTTATAACATGGTATTGTTTATTTCCGGACTGCAGGAAATTCCGCATGATTATTATGAAGCAGCTGAGATTGACGGTGCAACAGGAATCAAATGTTTCTTCAATATCACGGTGCCGTTGTTATCCCCAACCATCTTTTTTGTTATGATTACACGTATTATTGGTGCTTTACAGATATTCGATTTGATCTACATGGTTATGGATAAAACAAATCCGGCACTTAATAAAACACAGTCCTTAGTATTCTTATTCTATAAATATACCTTTACAAATAAGAACATAGGTTATGGTTCTACAATTGTTATTCTGCTTTTGGTGGTTACTTTGATTATCACTGTAATCCAGATGACTGCACAGAAAAAATGGGTATTCTATAACTAGGAAGGGGGAAGCAGTATGGAAGGTAACATGAAAGCAAAAGAGAACTTTACGAAAGTTTTAATCCATGTAATTTTGATTCTTGTATCCATTACGATGCTGGTACCTTTTATATGGATGATTTTAACTGCGTTTAAAACAGTTACTGAGGCAACAAGTGTCGATCCGTTTGTTATTTTTCCAAAGGTATGGAGAACGGATTCATTTAAAGAAGTCATTCGTAACATGAACTTCTTGGTATTATACAAAAATACACTGTTAATGATTTTCTTCCGTGTACTTTGTGCAGTGTTAACTGCGACAATGGCAGGATATGCGTTTGGTCGTCTGCATTTTAAAGGAAGAGATTTCTGTTTCTCTTTAGTACTGCTGCAGATGATGGTTCCGGCACAGATTTTCATCTCACCTCAGTATATTATGGTAAGTAAGATGGGAATGTTAAATACAATTTTTGGTCTGGTATTTCCGGGTATGGTTACCGCATTTGGTACCTTCCTGCTCCGTCAGGGGTATATGGGACTTCCAAATGACTTGGAAGAGGCAGCCCGCCTTGATGGATGTAATATCGGACAGACATTCTTATACATTATGGCACCACTTACCAGATCCAGTATGGTAGCACTGGGCATCTTTACCGCAGTGTTTGCATTTAAAGATTTGATGTGGCCGATGATTGTAAATACGGATAAAGACATGTTGGTACTTTCTTCCGCACTTGCAAAGATGCAGGGACAGTATGCTTCTAAATTCCCGGAACTGATGGCTGCTTCCCTGATTGCATGTATTCCGATGATTGTTCTTTATGTGATTTTCCAGAAACAGTTTATCGAAGGTATTGCGACAAGTGGTGGAAAACTTTAATTATGAATTTAAGACCGACGTAGAGCTCTACGTCGGTCTTTTTAGAAAAAGGAGAAAAAAGATATGGCAATTATTTTTCACAAACAAAGCAAATGTTTTCATCTTTACAACAATGAAGTAAGTTATATTATGCGTATTATGGAAAATGGACAGCTTGAAAATTTATATTATGGAAAGAAAATTCATGACAAAGAAGACTTTGCTTATTTCCATGATGAAGCAATGCGTTCTCAGATGTCCGTTTGTATTCCGGAACCTGGGCTGTTGT
>OGUO01000859.1_pt1 | contig 21844 bp, 18 predicted proteins | sample 1553641 | NCBI WGS metagenome assembly OGUO01 (sample SAMEA2579980, study PRJEB22360) | human gut metagenome | biome: human gut; feature: human-associated habitat; material: faeces | place: Denmark | collected 2008/2010 | reverse complement strand
GACAGCCAGCCCCCCCCCAGCCGCGGCTCCGCCGCCCCAGCCCCCTCTGAGATGGGGCCTCTGGCGAAACCGGAAACTTTATGATTTAAGGTAAAACCTTCCCTTCCTGCCAAAGGCTCCCTCCCAGAGGGAGCTGTCGCCGTCAGGCGACTGAGGGAGTTTCACACAACATCAAGGAGAACAACAAACTATGAGAATGCGTTTCAAACCCTATGCCCACGACGAACTGATGGCCGCGGATTTCCATGTGCACGAGCCCCTCATCTGGGGCGGCAAATGGCACGGCCAGTATGCCCGCCCGGAGCAGCCCTTTATTCTGGAACTGGGCTGCGGCAAGGGCGGCTTCATCTCCCAGCTGGCCTGCGCCCACCCGGAAAATAACTATCTGGGCATCGACATCACCGACAAGGTGCTCATCCTTGCCAAGCGCAAGATCGAAGCCGCCTATCAGGCAGCGGGACGTCCCATCGACAACGTAAAGATCATGAGCACCGATATCGAGCGCATCAAGGGCGTTATCACCCCGGAGGATGAAGTCAGCCGCATCTACATCAACTTCTGCAATCCGTGGAGCAAGAACGACTCCTCCCACAAGCACCGCCTTACCTACCCGCGCCAGCTCATCGCCTACCGCGAGTTCCTGAAAGACGGCGGCGAGATCTACTTCAAGACCGACGACGATGATCTGTTCCGGGACAGCGTGGAGTACTTCCCCGCTTCCGGCTACGACATCGAGTGGATCACCTACGACCTGCACGAGAACGAGCCGGCGTGGAACATCCGCACCGAGCACGAGGGAATGTTCACCGAGATGGGCATCAAGATCAAGGCGCTCATTGCCCGCAAAAAGCCCGGTGCCGACAGCGTGACATGGGTAGACCCCAAGGTGCTCAAGCGGATGGCGCGGGAAGCTGCCGCCGAAGCCGCCGCACAGGAAGGCGAAGGAAATGTCTGACCCCTGTGAGCTGTGCCTGAATAATGTTCAGGACGAATACGGCAGCTACTACTGCGCGCAGGGCGCTGCGCTGGACGAGGACGAGATGGCGCGCTATCTTGCGCACAATACCGCTGCCTGTCCCTTTTTTGAGCCGGGGGACGAATATAAGATCGTATCCAAACAGAACTGAAGAACGGAGGTGCTCATGGTTAGTTTTCTCACCGGGACTATGGTATGCGGGTTCTCGCTGTACCATATTCTGGCCTATTTCCTGATCTATTCCTGCATGGGCTGGTGTCTGGAGGTCATCTATGCCGCCGCCACCACCGGTCAGCTGGTGAACCGGGGCTTTTTGAATGGCCCGGTCTGCCCCATCTACGGCTTTGGCATGATCATTGTGCTGTTTGCGCTTACGCCCTTGCAGCACAGCGTCCTGCTGCTGTATCTCGGCGGCGTCATCCTGCCCAGTGCGCTGGAGCTGGTGGGCGGCTGGGCGCTGTATAAGCTCTATCACACTCGTTGGTGGGATTACAGCGATTTCCCCTTTAACATCGGGGGCTATATCTGCTTGGAATTCTGCCTGCTGTGGGGCGTGGGCACGCTGGTGGTCATGCGCATCGTCCACCCGGTCGTCGCCGGTCTTGTGGGCATGGTCCCGCCCTTTATTGGCCTTGTCGTCATGTGCGTGCTCTATGCAGTCTACGCGGCAGACGTGGTCGTTACGGCCTTTGCCGCCTCCGGTCTGGCCCAGACACTGGACGCCATGGAACAGCTGGCCGACAGCATCCATGCCGTCAGCGATGCCATGACCCAGCTGCTGGGCACCACCACCCTGACCGCCGACCAGAAACTGGACGAGGGACGGCTGCAATTCAAGCTTGCCGCTGCCGAGGCGCGGGACGCCGCCGGGAAGCGCCCCTCTGCCCGTGAGACCATGGCCGCCATCCGCGCCAAGGCCGCCGAAGCCAGCGAAGCCGCCCGCCGCGCCAGCGAGGACGCCCGACTGAACGCTGCCGAAGCCGCCAACGCCGCCCGTCTTGCTGCCAAAGGCACTGCCGAGCGTGCTGCTGAATTGTTGCAGCTGGAACAGCTGGCGGCAGAGCTGCAGCAGCGCAGCGAGGAGATGCAGGCGCAGCTGCTGCGCACGCCCCGCATCGTGGGCCCCCGCCGTATGCTGCGTGCCTACCCGAAACTCCGGCACGGCAAAAAGCTGCGCAGCCTGCCCATATTGCGGGAGATGCTGCACCGCGCCGGGCAGGACGACACCGCGCAGAACGACAACAAGGAAACCAAATGACTCCCAATGCCGCACCGGCACTGCCGTGTGTGGCATTTTTGTTGCACTTTGCTCGAATAATGTTGTTAGAAAGTGTGAAAAACCTATTTCAAAACGGCTTAAACCGTGTTATACTGATTACAAAGTATACCAATTGACCGCAATCGACTTGTCCGTATTGAATCTATCCAAATTGTGAGGAATCGTCATGTCAGAGGAACGGAAGACCAAAACAGATGCCGCCGCACCGGCATCTGCTGCGTTGGAGCGGATCGACCGCAAGGACGCATTTTTACAGGCCCTGCATACATTCCTGACCGCGCATCAGGGAACGGAATGGGCTGTCGCCGCTGTGGATATCCAGCACTTCAAGCTTTATAACGAGCTTTACGGCACCGAAAAGGGCGATGTTCTGCTGGAGACTATGGCAAACTGTCTGCTGGGCTACAGCAAGCAGACCGGCTATCCTGTGGGCTATTTTGGAAATGATGACTTTTTCCTGTGCCTGCCGGACGAAAAAGCCGAGCAGACCGCTGTGCTTGCCACGCTGCAGGCGTGCATGGCTGCCGGCAGACAGGATGTCACCTTCTTTGTGGTAATGGGCGTGTGCCCCGTGCAGGCAAACCCCGGTGCGGATGCCGCCACCCTGTGCAACTATGCCCAGATCGCCGGTGTAACGACGGACAGCGGCTACCTGCACCGCTTTGAGCCCACCATGCTCAACGAACTCAAGGAACAGCAGCAGCTGCTGGGTGAGCTGGAGCGCGCACTGGACAACCACGAGTTCTGCTTCTTCCTGCAGCCCAAGTGCAACAGCATCACCCGCGCCATCGTGGGTATGGAAGCACTGGTGCGCTGGAACCACCCCACCCGGGGCTGTGTTCCCCCTGCCGAGTTCATGCCGCTGCTGGAGCGCACCGGCCTTGTGACAAGGCTGGACCAGTACATCTGGGAATCTGTCTGCCAGACCCTGCAGAAGTGGCAGGAAAGCGGCAGCAACCTTGTGCCGGTGTCGGTGAACGTTTCGGTGCAGGATATCCTGAACCTGGATGTGCCGCAGATCTTTGCAGATCTGGTGGAAAAATATAAGCTGGAGCCAAAGCTTTTGCTGGCTGAGATCACCGAGACCATGGTGGCCGAGGACACCCAGATGGTGGAAAACGCCATTCAGGGACTGCACCGCAAGGGCTTCTCGGTGATGATGGACGATTTCGGCAGCGGGTATTCCTCGCTGAATATGCTCAAGGACACCAACGTTGATGCCATCAAGCTGGACATGAAGCTCATCGACATGAATCAGGAGAACCGCAGCAAGGGCGTGCAGATCGTGGAGTCGGTGGTGGATATGGCGCACCGGCTGAACCTGCCCATCATCGCCGAGGGCGTGGAGACCCCGGAGCAGGTGTCCATGCTGCAGGCGGCGGACTGCCTGTACTCGCAGGGCTACTACTTCTTCAAGCCCATGCCGGTGGAAAACGCCGAAAAATTGCTGGCAGATCCCACCAATCAGGATTACTGGGATCTGCGCCGCGACCTGATGCGCCGTGACCGCCGGGTGGAAAACCCGGGCACCGAAAAGACCGCACTGGCCTTGCAGGCGTACCAGATCTTTACCGACAACGTGCTGGAGATCTCGCTGCTGAACCTTGCCACCGGTGCGTACCGGGTGATCAAGCGGGACGCCCGCCTGCTGGGTGCGGATCTGGAAAAGGAAGAGGATTTTGTCAACTACTGCGACCGTCTGGTGAACGAAAAGATCGTGCACGAGGAGGACGCAGACCTGTTCTTGGAGCAGACCGATCTGGAAGCTTTGCGCTCTGTGCTGTACCACGCCACCGCGCCGGAGTTCTACCGCTACCGCGAGAACGTGTCCGGCCAGTATATCTGGGTCACCACAGAGGTGCTGCCCTGCCGGGGCTGCTGCGCCCAGAACCCGTGGGCGACCGTGCTGGTGCGCAACGACGCACAGGCCGACCAGCTCAGCGAGGAGCTGGATTTCTCTTACAGCCACGACACCCTGACCGGCCTTGCCAACCGCAGCCGGTACGAAACCGACCTGCGGGAGCTGCCCCACAGCGGATACGAATCCGTGGTGTGCACCTACATTGATGTGGTGGGGATGCACGAGGTAAACGAGCATCTGGGTCACCGCAGCGGCGACACCCTGCTGTGCTGTCTGGCAAACGCCGCCCGCAAGTTCTTTGCTACCAGCCGGGTGTACCGCATTGGCAGTGATGAATTTGTCATCCTGACCCCCAACGAGCCGCCCTACAGCGTGTGGAGCACCGCAGACCGGATGCGCGCCTTCCTGAAGGAAAAGGACTACGCCATCTCGGTGGGCATCCAGCAGACCACCGACCTGCGCCATGTGGACGAAGCCGTGGCCAAGGCCGAGGCTGCCATGCGGCAGGACCGGCAGACCTACTACGAGCACAACGGCCGCGCCCGCCAGCTGGAAGGCCTGAACGAAAAGATGGAGCGCACCCTGCAGGAAAAGCGGGATGCCGAGCACTTTTTGAAGGTGCTTGCCCCCAAATACAAGACGGTGATCGTGGTGGACCTGCAGGAGGACACCGTGCGCCCCGTTATTGTGCCGGACGACTTCCAGTCCGTTCTGGACACCTGCGGCGGCTCTTTCCGCGCTGCGTTGACCAACTACCGCGACACGTTGGTAGCGCCCGAGGACAGAGAAAACTTTGCAAAGTTGTTCGATTTCGGCCTTGTGCGCAGCACCGTGTTCAGCAGCAACCTGCTGGAGCACCGCTACCGCAAGACGGATGGCCGCAGCTTCTGCATCCGTGTGACCCCCTACTCCCGCAGCGGCTCCCATATCAACGAGGTGCTGTGGATCTTCGCGGATGAAGATGTAGAGTAAAATATTCTTGTATGCTATAAAAGCAGCCAGACCGCCCGGTCTGGCTGCTTTTGCGTTTGACGCCTGCGGGGCGCCCGGGAATTACCCCCTTCCGTCTTGCCGCTTCGCGTCAAGCCACACGCCCCCTTTTGTCGCTATGCGACATCTTCCCCCGGAGCGGGGGAAGTCGTCCCTCAAGGGGACGGCTTTTGGTGGTGGCGGCAAGGTTTCCGGCATAGCGCAAAGGCGTCCCCTTGGGGGAGCTGGCTGCGAACGCAGTGAGCAGACTGAGGGGGTGCCCGCCGCGCGGCTGTTTCCGCAGGAAACAAGCGCGGTAGCTGCCGTTTCCCTCCACGACCCCACCCGTGAAAATGCGTTTGGAGCGGCCCGCAGGCCGCGACAAACGCGAAATTAAAATAATTTTTCCGCTGAATATGCCCAGAGCAAAGCGGAGGGCATTCAAAATCGTTTTTACTTCCCCATTCCCGCCAGTTGTTCATACAGCTGCGCTGCGCCGCCGCCGGGGTATTTTACGCTGACATAGGCGCTGTTCAGGATGCATACGCCGTCGGAGTACACCGTCAGCAGAAACTTCTGGTTTTCGGCATCGTCATAAAAGCTGACGGTGACCGACTGCACCGGGAAGGTATCGTGGGTGTAGGCAGAATAGTTCTGGTTCAGCTTTTTGCGGCAGGAGACGGTGGAAAGCAATTCTGCCGTTTGTTGGAACTCTTCGCTGTCCATGGAGAGGAGGTGATAGTCCATGTCGTTTGTGCTGCCAAAATGCGCCACTTCCTCGGTGCGGAGCGTGCCCTGCGAGCTGGCGCGTACCAGTGCTTTCAGGTCGATGGGATGGTATAGCACCGCAAAAGCTGCCAGTGCAAACAGGATAAAAAATAAAGCGGTGCGGGGAATGTGGAAGCTTTTCATCTGCTCACCCCTCCTTTGGCGGCTCCATTTGCGCCAGATGCCGCTGGGCGATGAAAAAGCCCACGGCGCTGGCGGCAAATACCACATAATAGCTGGCGATGCGGTAGAGCATCAGCACGCTCATCACCTCGCCCTGCTCCAGAAAGCTGCCGAACACCAGCAGAAAGGCGGTTTCGATAGAGCCCATCCCGGCTACGTTGGGCAGGGCGTTGGAGACGAAGAGCATCAGGCTGGTGAGCAGCTGCACCTGCCAGAAGCCCAGCGGCGAAAGCCCCATGAACCGGATGCACAGGTAGGGCAGGCAGAACAGCCCGAACAGCTTGAGCGCCTGCAGGGCAAAAATTTTCAGGCAGCGGGGTTTATCTGCCAGCAGTCGGCGGCTCTCGGTGCTTAGCACTTCCAGCTGCTCCAGCCAGTCAGCGCGGCGCTGCTGCCACTTTTCGGTCTTGGGCAGAAAGCCCAGCAGCCAGCGGGCGAGGTTCTGCACCAGCGGCGAGACGCACAGCAGCACCAGCGCCACGATAATTACCGCTACCACAGCGTATGCCATGGGCAGGTAGCGCATGACACCGGTGGTGTTGGCTGCAAGCCAGCGGCGCTGCAACAGCAGCATCACGGTGGCGTACAAAAGCACCGTGCTTTTGTGGAAAACGTATTCCAACGTCATCAGGCCTGCGCCGGGGCCCAGCGGCAGCCCGGCTCTGTGCAGGTAGTACAGCTGCACCGGCACCGCACCGGCACCCAGCGTGACCACGTTGCCAAAGGTGCCGCACCAGCCTACATCCAGCCCCTGCCGCAGGGTGAACTGCGGCAGACGGCTGCGCACGATGACCCACGCCACGCACCCTTCCAGCAGGGGGTAGCTGATGCCGACCGCCAGCACCGCCAGCACCTGCCACACCGACAGCTGCGCCAGCGCCGTGGTGATCTCGGCCCAGTGATCCTTAAAAGTGAACACGATGATGCAGGTAAGTGCCAGCAGCACCAGCAGAGAGATCGCGGTCTTTTTGCGGGAGGGCTGCTGCGCGGCGGCTTGGCTCATGGAAACAAAACTCCTTTCATAACTGGAAATTCTGGAATCAGTATAGCACATCTCCCGCCGCCCTTTGTGAACGGAAGCGGAACTTTGTTGGGCAATTTGGGGGATTTGATAAAAAGGAAAGACCCGGCTGCGGCATGAAAAAAGGATCGCTGTACCCATAAGGTGCAGCGATCCTTTTTGTTTTTTATGTACTTCTCAGTCCAGATCGGCGGCTTCCAGCACGGTGACACCTTCGTTTTCAAAGGTCTTGCGGAGAATATCGGCCAGACCCGGGTGGGGGGCCTTGTTGTGGATGCACAGGATGATCTTTCCGTTCAGGCTGGCGGCTTCCACGCCCACGGATGCGCCATCCGGCGGCACCCAGACACCAAAATCCGTGGTGTACTGTGCCAGCTCCGGGGTGGCGGGCATCAGCGGATTGCCCAGATAGCTGAGCCAGAAATCCGAAATAGTGCCACCAATGTACTCGCCCATCTGGAACACCCGCTGCTTGATGCGCAGGGGGGCTTTTTGCTGATTCACCTTGTACACCCAGCCCATCTGCTCGGTCATGCGGCGGCGCTTGGATTGCGGCTGCAAGTCCCGCTTGATGTCTGCATCTACGTCAGATATAAAATCCGCAAGGCGGGTCTGAGCTTGCAGCTGCACTGTATGCTCAAAGCTGCATACGCAGTTGTACAGCGCATTCGGCACACCAGCCACATCGCGGGTATCGGAGGAGTAGGAATACTGGATCTTCTCCTTGCCCAGATACTCCCGCATGGCCATGCACAGCAGACCCATCAGGGCGCTTACCGGCTTTGCGTTGTTTGCCAGTGCTTTTTCCACAAGGCTCTGCTTGCTCAGGCACACCCGGGTGCGGCGCAGCGTACCCTCGTAGGTCTGCACCACGTCCCGCTGGATGGCATCACTTCCGCATTCCACGGGTGGATACTCTGCCAGCATGGCATCCATATCATAGGGCGGGTCGCACACGATCTGCTGCACCGCAAAGGCAGTGCCGTAACGCAGGTTGCAGTACTGCTCCAGAATGCTGGTGAACAGGGGCGATACCCCGTGGCCGTCCAGTAGGAAGTGATGCCAGTCAAAGTAGATGGTATCCCCTTCGCAGCTGACGCAGAACAGGTAGCCGTTCGTTTCCTCCGGGATATTGCGCATGGTGCTGCCATGGTACACAAGGCAGGGCTCAGTGTTGGGCTCCAGCCACATCTCCCGCTTTTCCTGCACCAGACGCTGGGTATAATAAGGCGCACTTGCCAAGGCCGTTGTCAGTGCCCGCTGCAAAAGGGTGAGATCCACCGCATCCCGCAGCGAGAACTGGTACCGGCACTGGACTTTTTCCCGACGGAAAAAATACATAACACCCTGAAAGTTATATTCCGTCGAGCGCTGTTGTGTTTCCATTGGTTTTACCCCACGTTTGCTGCCAGATAATCCACCAGATCACCCATGGTGACAAAGTTGCGCAGCTCCTTTTCCGGGATGCGCAGACCAAAGGTCTCCTCAAGATCTGCCACAATGGTCAGGATCTCCATAGAGGACAGATCCAGATCGTCCATCAGGACGCTGCTTTCGGTCACATCCTCCGGTGATACCTCTGCGACATCCTCCAGAATAGCCGTGATCTGAGAAATGATTTCTGCACGTTCCATCGTATTATGCTTCCTTTCTGTTGCGTTTTACTTGCGTACCAGCTTGCCCGTAGCGTTGCGGGGCAGCGGTGTTTCGCTGAACTCCACCACGCCGATGCGCTTGTACAGGGGGACAGTACGGTTCATCTGGGTAACAAAGTCCCGCACGGTCTGCTGGTGCTCCTTTTCACAGTATACCACAACACCTATCTTTTTGCCCAGTTCTTTTACGATACATTCCTGTACGACGGGACATTTTTCTACCATGCCCTCCAGCTCCTCGGGGCTGATGTTCTCGCCGCTGTCCAGAATGATCAGGTTCTTCTTGCGGCCGATGATGTAGTAGTAGCCGTCCTCGTCCACCCGGGCAAGGTCGCCGGTATGCACCCAGCCGTCCTTGTCGATGACCTCTGCGGTGCCCTCCGGGTCCTTATAGTAGCCCATCATCACGCAGTCGCCGCGCATACACAGCTCTCCGTCCGGCTCGATCTTGTAGTCCATGTACTCGCTGCCCTGACCCACGGCGCCAATGTGCTTTTCGTCCTGTGCAAAGTTGATGATGCCGGCACCGCAGGTCTCGGTAGCACCGTAGCACTGGATGACGAACATCCCGTTGTGCACCATATCCAGCAGCACCTGCGGGTCAAACATGGCAGAGGAGCCGATGGGCACCCACAGATCGCCCAGACGGTCACGGTGTCCGCGCATCACATCCTTGTGCAGGGCGTTCATGATCATCGGCACCACAGACATGATCTGGCTGGGCATCTTCTGGATATCGCGGTAGAAGTCGCGGATATCGCTGCCCAGATTCAGTGGCCAGCCCATGACGGTGGTGGAGAACAGGTCGATGAAAGCACCCAGATGGAACATGGGCAGCACCATGTAGTGGCCGGGCAGGGGCTTTGTCAGATCGATCTTGTCTGCTAGCTGTGCGGAGATGGCCCACAGCACCTGACCTGCACTGAACAGGTTGCGCTCGCTCATCATAACGCCCTTGCTCAGGCCGGTGGTGCCGGAGGTGAACATCAGCACCATCAGGTCGTCGTGACCGATGGGGTGCAGCTCCGCCGCCGGCTCATAGCGGCGAAACTCGTCCATGGGATGCAGCAGACTGCCGTAGGCGGCCTCCAGCTGCTCCTTGCTGCCGTAGTCCTCGCCGTCGGTCAGGATGGCGGCGGGCTCCACCAGCTCCAGCTCGTGGGACATCTCTGCCCAACTCTTGCGCTGGTTCATCGGCACCAGCACGCAGCCTGCCATGATCGCGCCGAAGGTGTTTACCACATACTCGTAGCTGTTCTTGCTCAGCAGGCAGACCTTTTTGCCCTTCGCGTCCGGGATGGTGCTCTGCAGATAGGTGACCGTCCGGCGGACATCCTGTGCCAGCTCCTTAAAAAGGACGGTGGTCACCATGTCGGTCTCCTCGGTGTAGTAACGGAAGGCCACGCGCTCGGGAAATTCCTTTTCCATGCCCTGCGTAATGGCATCGTACATCGTGCTCACGAATTTTTCCATTGTAGATTCCATCCTGTTTTGTTCTGTTTGTTTTATACTCAGCGCAGCAATTTGCCCGTAGCGTTGCGGGGCAGCGGCTCTGCACTGAACTCCACCACGCCGATGCGCTTATACAGCGGCAGGGTACGGTTCATCTCGGTAATATGATCCTGCACAGTCTGCTGCTTGTCCTGCGGGCAGTACACCACAGCGCCAATCTTTTTGCCCATTTCCTTCACGATGCATTCCTGCACGGCGGGGCATTTTTCCACAAGATCCTCCAACTCCTCGGGGCTGATGTTCTCGCCGCTGCCCAGAATGATCAGGTTCTTCTTGCGGCCGGTCAGGTACATATAGCTGTCCTCTTCCAGCCGGGCGATGTCGCCGGTGTGGAACCAGCCGTCCTTGTCAATGACCTCAGCCGTGGCCTCGGGGTTCTTATAGTAGCCCAGCATGATGGGGGTGCCGCGCATACACAGCTCGCCATCGTCCAGCTTATACTCGCAGCTGTTGTCCACATGGCCCACGCTGGTCAGGTGCTTTTCCTCCTGGGAGGAGTTCCAGGCACCATCGCCGCAGGTCTCGGTCAGGCCGTACATCTGGGCAATAAAGAAGCCCTTGTCCATCAGGTCCTTGAGCATCTTGGGGTCGAACATGGCTGCGCCGCAGGTCAGGACGCACAGGCCATTCAGGCGGTCGCGGCGGCCCTTCATCACATCCTTATACAGGCTCTTCAGCAGCACCGGCACCACAGCCATCACCTCGCTGTGCATCGCGCCGATATCGCGGTAGAAATACTTGAGGTCGTTGCACAGGTTGATGCAGTGGCCGGTAATGCTCCAGGATACCAGGCTGGTCATGGCCGAGATGTGGAACATGGGCAGCGCGGACAGCGAGCAGAACTTATCGGTGTCCCAGCCGGTCGCCTTGCGCACATCATCAAACGGATCCAGGAAGGCGGGCATGGCCGCAAACAGGTTCTTCTGGCTCAGCATAACGCCCTTGCTGCGGCCGGTGGTGCCGGAGGTAAACATGATAAAGGCCATCGCGGCAAGATCTTCCACTTCCTTTACATCCTGTGCGGGGGCAAAGGCGGTAAAGGCATCCATCGGCTCCAGCTTTGCACTGTAGGCATCCGCCAGGGCAGGCTCCCACTGCAGATACTCACCGTCCTGCAGCACACAGACCGGCTCCACCAGATCCAGCTCGTACTGGATCTCGTCCCAGTTCTTGCCCATATTCAGCGGCACTGCCACACCGCCCGCCAGCACGGTGCCGTACATACAGATGATGTAGTGGTAACTGTTGCGGGCCAGGATCGCGACCCGCTGCCCCTTGACATCCCCTGCCTTACTGCGCAGGAAGCTGACGAACCTGCGCAGATCCTGGGCATACTGGCGGTAGTACACCTCCGTTACGCCCTGTTTTGCCTCGTCATAATACCGGATCGCCACGTGGTCCGCATAGATCGTTTCCATATTACAAAGTGACTGATACAGCGATGTGACCATAATTTTAACCTCCCGGAGCATTTTGTCCTACCCAGTGTCCGGCCCCGTCCTTCGGGGCGCAGCCCGGGCGCTCAACTGTGCCCAGTATACAATATTTTCCAGCGCAATGCAATACTTCTGCAACATTTAATTTCTTATCTTGACAAGTTTTTGTTGCGTATCTTTTGGCGCAGTCTGGCCAAATTCTACCTTTCGTTGCAATCCGCCGGTTCCTGTGCTACAATTTTTAGCGCAAAATACCAGTTCCGGTATGGCGCGGACTGCAAAACAAAATTGACAGTCTCCCCAAAAAGCATTATACTAGCCATATATCATGGCAATGTTGCATAAAAACTGATCATTTGCGCCGTATCCGGCTTTTTCTCGAGGGGGGTATCTGCCCGGCGCAGGGAAGGAATCTTTCATGGAAACAACCAAGCCCCGCACTGTCAGCTCCATCGGGATGTTTGATATGCTCAAGGGCGCAGGGATGCTGTCCATCGTGCTGGGGCATACCGTAGAGCTTTATCCGCTCCAGCTGTCGAACGGCCTGTCACTGACCGCCTTTTTTTGCTTTATCTACCGCGAAACGCTGATGGCAGCCTTTTTTATTGCCAGCGGCTACGGCTTCCGCAAGCGCTCTATCCACAAATGCATCCACCAGCAGCTCAAAAGTCTGCTCAAGCCCTTTTGCTATACTGCGGTGTTCACCACAGTGCTGCATTTTATCATTCATTATAAGACCTTTCACTACCTGCCCGGCTCGCTGACCGAGAGCATCAAGGTGGCGGGCGGCTTTCTGCTGGGTCTGCCCCATACGGCCACCTACTTTGGGCAGGAGTTCTTTTCCTGCGGGCCCATGTGGTATCTGCTGGCGCTGCTGGTGGGCTGGATCCTGCTGGACGTCATCCTGAACATCTTCCCGGAGCGGTACGTTTCGTGGGCAGTGGGCGGTGCCGCCCTGCTGGGCTGGGGCACCAGCCTTGCGTGGGAGCTGCCTTTCTGCCTGATCCAGGGCGCGGTGATCACGCCGTATCTGTACATCGGCTACCTTGCCAAGCGGCAGCACTGGCTGGATCAGCCCTTGTCCCGCCGGATGTCCTGCATCCTGTGGGCAGCTGTTCTGCTGATCCCGGTGGCTGCCTTTGCCACCGGCAGCACCGACTGCGTTTCCATGGCAGAGTGGACCTTAGGCCCCATCAGCATCCTGCTGGACGGCCTTGCCGGCCTGCTGTTCGTCCGGCTGTTTCTGCGGCTGAACCGGCACCGGAACGCGCTGGTGAGCTTTTTTGAGGCCGTCGGACGCCGCTCTTTGTATATCTTCTGTATACATACCGTGGAGCTTACCGCCATTCCGTGGTATCTGCTTGCAGCAAAATACGCCGACCGCCCGTTTGTGGGCATCGGGCTGGAATATGCCTTTTCTTTGGGCTCCATCTGGCTGGTCTGTGCCCTGCTGCAGCGGCGGCGGGAGCTGATCATCCGGCTATTCCCCGCCCGGCGGCACACCCCGCAGGTGCACTACACTGCGCGGCACTGATCTTTCGGAAGCTGCTTGCAATGCTTATGCAAACGGCTTTTCAGCACATTGCGGCTGCGGCGGCGCAGCTGAGCTTATAGGATAAGGAAGAGGAGGATCCCGTTATGAACCATGAACTCCCCGCGACCCCTGCTGCCCTGCAGGCGCATATTGCAGAGCTGGAGCAGCAGCTCAGGCTCTCGGACGAGGGTGTTTCCCAGCTGGCACAGCGGTGTCTGGAGCTGGAGCAGCAGCTGCTGGTCTGCCAGACCGAGCTTGCCAAGCACAGCACGGAGACGGATAACTTTAAACTCACCCTGCCGCAGCTGTTCTACGACACCGGCAGCGGCTTTTCGCCCCGGGAATGCCTGATCGCAGCCGAGGACGCCCACAACGAGCTGACCCATGAGGTGTCGGTCACCTTTGTTCTGCCGGAGGACGCCCGCGCTGTCCGGCTGGATCCCGGCGAGCTGGCCTGCTGCATCACCGATCTTGCCATTTCGGACGAGCGCATCAGCTTTCAGTCGGTCAACGGCCTTATGCTGCAGGAGGACTGCCTGCTGTTTTTGGATGTGGACCCGAACCTTTCGCTGCATTGCACCACCGGCTTTAGCGCCGGCATGAAGTTTGCGGTAAACTACCACTACTACCCGCTGGGGCGTTTTCTGCACGAGCAGCCCGGCAAATCTCTGCTGCGGGCACTGAACGAGCTGAAGCTGAAGAATGCTGCCGCCGCGCAGGAGGCTGATGAGATGCTGCAGGCCAGCCGCGCCGAATGTATGCGGCTGAACCAGCAGCTGCTGACTTTGCAGGGCATCCAGCACGAATATCAGGTCTCGCTGGAAACGATACGCGCCAGCAGCAGCTGGCGGCTGACCGCTCCGCTGCGCAGACTGCTGACCCTGCTGCGCGGCCACTGAGCCCGCCCGATATTCTGCCCGGAGGAGTTGGATCGATGTACACCAGTTACAGTACCCTGCAGCGCAAGCAATTGTCCAAGCAGGCCTATACCGATACCCAGAGCACCTATCTTCTGGTCTATGCGCCGGGGCGTCACAAGGCGCTGGAAACGGCGCTGCAAAACCAGCTGCACCGCAAGTTCCGTCTGGTGACTGCGCTGGAGGGCGAGCTGACCCCCGATGTGGCAGGGGTGCTGCTGGTGAGCGAGGATGTGGAATGCATCCCTACCGCCCTGACCTATTTTGCCGCTGCCCTGCGGGAGGGTGCAGACCTTGCAGTCTGCGATGCCTCCTTTGGCTTTGACGGCTCTACCGCCCTGTACTTGAGCACCCGGCACCTGCCCGGCAGCAGCTGCGCCATAGTGTCCCGGGCACTGCTGGACAAGGTGCGTGCCGCCGCCCGGGGCAGGGACAGCGTTACCGAGCTGCTGCGCCTGTCCCACGCCATGGCGCAGCACAGCTGCTGCATCCCGCAGGCGCTGCTGCACTTCCGCCGGGAGCTGTGCGCCGAGGACGTATTCTCCGCCAAGGGACGCCGCGCGCTGATCCTGAGCCACGAGCTGACCATGACCGGCGCGCCCATCGTGCTGGTAAGCGCCGTGCCGGTGCTGCGCAGCCTTGGCTTTGAGGTAGTAGTGCTAGGCCCTGCGGACGAGGGCCCGCTGCAGCTGTTTCTGGACGCCGGTGCCGCCGTGGTCACCCGCCCGGACTGCGTTACTTCCAGCGCCCTGTGGGGGCTGGCCACCAGCGCAGACCTTGTGCTGGCCAACACGGTGGTGGAAGCGCCGGTGGTGAACACCCTGAACGGCTCCTTTGTGCCGGTGCTGTGGTGGCTGCACGATGCCTTTGCGGGCTACCCCTTCATCTCTCACAGCATCCCCAAGGCGCTGGGCAAAAATATCCATGTCTGCGCCGTAGGCTCCCACGCCACCGCCGCCATGCACTCCGTCCGGCCGGATTTTGAAATCGAGCAGCTGATCTACGGTCTGCCGGACTACGCCGCCGAGCAGTTCCCCCGCTATGACATCAGCTTTGCCGGGGGACGCACCCTCTTTGTAACGGTCGGCTCGCTGGAGCCCCGCAAGGGCCCGGATATCTTCTGCAATGCCATCCGGCTGCTGCCCTCTGCGGTGCGGGAAAAAGCCGCCTTCCTCTTTGTGGGCAAAGCCGCCGACAAGGGGATGTACAACGCCGTGGACAGTCTGGTGCGGGATTACCCACAGACGGTGTTCTACCGCAAGCGGCTGGAGCGCCCGGAGGTGAAATCCCTGATGGAGCAGTGCAATTGCGTGGTGTGCGCTTCCCGCGATGATCCCATGCCTACCTTTGTCACCGAGGGTCTGATCTTCGGCAAGCCCTCCATCGTATCGGAGCACACCGGCACGGCGGGACTTGTGACCGAGGGTGTGGACGGCTTTTTGTACAAGGACGACGACCCGCAGCAGCTGGCCGACAAGCTGGCTTGGGCGATCGAGCACCCGGAGATGCTGGCTGCCATGCACGATGACTGCCGCCGGCTGTATGAGCAGCAGTTCTCCAACGAGTCCTATGTAGCCACCCTGACAAGGCTTGTAAAAGAGCTGACGGACGGCGAATGAGATAGCAAAAACAAAAGACCGGAGCTGTAAAGCCCTTTCAGGGCTTGATACAGCTCCGGTCTTTTTGCTGGGTCTTGTGCGCCCCTTTGTGTTAAGGTGTATCTGAAAACAAAGAAAATGACGAATATTTCGCAAACACAAGCGGGATTTAAGGCAAATAGCCGCAGGAATCCTTTGTGGATTTCAAGGCTGTTTAACGCAAAATCCAGCTGTGTTTGTAGAAATAGGCTAAATTTTCGACTTTTCAGATACACCCTAAGATAAAAGGAACAAAGGAGGAACGTTTATGCGCATTACCGAGTTATTTACCGCACAGTCCATTGCGCTGGACGAAGCGCTGCAGACGCAGGAGCAGATCCTGAGCCGTCTGGTGGAACTGCAGGCTACCCACGGCAACATCACCGATAAGGATGCCTACAAAAAGGCGCTCTATGCCCGCGAGGCCGAGGGCTCTACCTATGTGGACAACGGTATCACCGTGCCCCACGCCAAGACCAATGTGGTCACCCGTCCCAGTCTGGCTGCCCTGCGGCTGACCACCCCGGTGCAGTACAACGCCGAGGATGACGGCACCACCGACCTGCTGTTTGCCATTGCTGCCCCGGAAAACGGCAGCCTGCACGTGGATATGCTGGCTCGCATGATGCAGATGCTGATGAACGAGGACTTTGTGGAAAAGCTTAAAGCTGCAAAGACCCCCAAGGAGTTCTTGGAGTGCATCGACGCGCAGGAGGAAGCACAGTTCGGCACAGAAAGCTTTACCCAGCAGGCCATCCCGCAGGACGGCTACCGCATTCTGGCTGTGACTGCCTGCGTCAACGGCATCGCCCACACCTACATGGCCGCAGAAGCACTGACCAAGGCCGGAGACAAGCTGGGTCTGCCCACCAAGGTGGAGACCAACGGCTCGGACGGCGCAAAGAATATCCTGACCCGCGCCGAGATCGCCGCCTGTGACGGTATCATCGTGGCAGCGGAGAAAAAGGTGGATACCGCCCGCTTTGACGGCAAACCGGTGCTGTTCACCCGCGTGGATGACGGCATCCACAAGCCGGAGGAGCTCATTAAGAAGATCGCCCACGGTGAGGTGCCTGTGTTCCACGCCGAGGGCGGCGCAGCAGCCGAGGATGACGCTTCCGGCAAGGACAGCTTTGGCCGCAGCCTGTACAAGAACCTGATGAACGGCGTTTCCCATATGCTGCCCTTCGTGGTGGGCGGCGGCATTATGATCGCGCTGGCCTTCCTGCTGGATGATTACAGCATCAACCCCGCAAACTTCGGCATGAACACCCCCGTTGCCGCCTTCTTCAAGACGGTGGGCGGCGCAGCCTTCGGCTATATGCTGCCCATTCTGGCAGGCTTCATCGCCATGTCCATTGCCGACCGTCCGGGTCTTGCCGTAGGTTTTGCCGGCGGCGTGCTGGCTATGAACGGCACCAACTTCACCGACCTTGCCGCAGGCAGCACCACCGGCATCTCCGGCGGCTTCCTTGCAGCGCTGCTGGCAGGCTTTGCAGCGGGCTACATCGTGCAGTTCCTCAAAAAGGTCACCGAAAAGCTGCCCGCCAGCCTGAACGGTATCCGCCCGATGCTCATCTACCCGCTGGGCGGCATTCTTATCGTAGGTGCGATGATGTGCGCCGTGAACCCGGTGATGGGTATGATCAACACCGCCATGACCGACTGGCTGAACGCACTGGGCGGCAGCTCCAAGGTGCTGCTGGGCGCTATCGTGGCCGGTATGATGAGCGTGGATATGGGCGGCCCGGTCAACAAGGCAGCCTACGTCTTTGGCACTGCAGCCCTTGCTTCCGGCAACTACGAGGTGATGGCTGCCGTCATGGTGGGCGGCATGGTTCCTCCCATCGCCATCGCCCTGTCCACTACCTTCTGCCCCCGCAAGTGGACGCCGGAGGAGCGCCGCAACGGCATCGTGAACTACGTCATGGGTCTGTGCTTCGTGTCTGAGGGCGCTATCCCCTATGCAGCAGCCGACCCGCTGCGCGTTCTGCCCAGCTGCGTTGTCGGCTCTGCTGTTGCCGGTGCCCTCTCCATGACCTTCGGCTGCGCACTGCGCGCACCCCACGGCGGCATCTTCGTATTCCCGGTGGTGGATCACGCTGCGCTGTACTGCGTGGCGCTGGCTGTGGGCAGTGTGCTGGGTGCAGTGATCCTGAGCCTTATCAAAAAGACCCAGCCTGCTGAGGCAAAGTAACAAGCCATTTTCTTTCTCCATACGGATAGTTCTTCATAAGAGCAAAGGGGACTGCCGCACACCGCGGCAGCCTCTTTTGCGTTTGCACAAGCGAATGCTTTCCACTACGACTCTCTCGCGAAAAAACTGTTGTAACAAGGTCAGCATCCTCGCCCTCTCCGTCTTTGCTTCGCAAATCCACCTCTCCCAAAGGGAGAGGCTTTGGCAAAGAGATGAAGCTTGCGTGGATTGCCAAGGGCTCTCCCCTTGAGGAAGGACTTCCCCCGCTCCGGGGGAAGATGTCGCGCAGCGACAAAAGGGGGAATCTGGCGCGTTAGCGCCTGAGAGGGCGAGCACGTTTGCATAAGCGCCATTTTCACAAAAAACCAGACAAGATACCGCCCAAAACGGCCTATCCTGCCGGAATTGCATTCTGCGCGTTGTTTTGCATTGCACCCCATCCCGGGCTGTGGTATACTTATGCTTGTGATTTAATGCCCGGGTATGGTGTGCCGGGCCACCAGAGAGGAAACGAACGATGAAAATAGGATTTGACAACGACAAATATCTTTCCATGCAGTCTGAGCATATCCGCGAGCGCATCAAGAAGTTTGACAATAAACTGTATCTGGAATTCGGCGGCAAGCTGTTCGATGATTACCACGCCTCCCGCGTGCTGCCCGGCTTTCAGCCGGACTCCAAGCTGCAGATGCTGCTGCAGCTCAAGGAGCAGGCCGAGATCGTCATCGTCATCAGCGCCGAGGACATCATCAGCAGCAAGGTGCGCGGCGACTACGGCATCACCTACGATCTGGACGTGCTGCGCCTGATCGACGCTTTTCAGGAGGTGGGGCTGTATGTGGGCAGCGTGTGCGTGACCAAGTACACCGCCGCCGCCGAGGTGGAAGCCTTTGAAAAGCGGCTGAACAGTCTGGGCATCCGCACCTTCCGCCACTACAAGATCCCCGGCTACCCCAACGACGTGGCACGCATCGTCAGCGACGAGGGCTACGGCCGCAACGAGTACATTGAGACCGAGCGCCCGCTGGTGGTCATCACCGCGCCCGGCCCCGGCAGCGGAAAAATGGCGGTCTGCCTGTCCCAGCTGTACCATGAATATAAGCGCGGCGTCAAGGCCGGTTACGCCAAGTTCGAGACCTTCCCCATCTGGAACATTCCCCTGAAGCACCCGGTCAATCTGGCTTACGAGGCCGCCACCGCCGACCTGAACGATGTGAACATGATCGACCCCTTCCATCTGGAAGCCTACGGCGTGACCACCGTGAACTACAACCGCGACATTGAGATCTTCCCGGTGGTGAACGCCATGTTCGAACTGATCGCAGGCCAGAGCCCCTATAAGTCCCCCACGGACATGGGCGTGAACATGGCCGGCAACTGCATCGTGGACGATGCAGTCTGCTGCGAAGCTTCCCGCAAGGAGATCGTGCGCCGGTACTACAAGTGCCTGTGCCAGCAGAAGATCACCGGCACCGCCAAGGAGAGCGAGCGCTATAAGCTGGAGCTGCTGATGAATCAGGCCGGGCTGACCATGGGTGCACGAGAGGTGGAAAAGCAGGCCCACGCCCGCAGCGAAGCCACCGGCGGCGCACCGGCTGCTGCCATTGAGCTGAGCGACGGCACCGTGATCACCGGCAAGACCGGCCCGCTGCTGGGTGCTACCGCAAGCGCCCTGATCAATGCGCTCAAGTATCTGGCGGGCATCCCGCAGGAGACAGATTTGGTCAGCGCAACTGCTATTGAGCCCATCCAGACCCTCAAGACCAACTATCTGGGCGGCAAGAACCCCCGCCTGCACACCGACGAGATCCTGATCGCCCTGTCCAGCTCTGCTGCTTCCAGCGAGCTTGCCGCAGCAGCCATGCACCAGCTGCCCAACCTCAAGGGCTGCGATGTACACTCCACCGTGCTGCTTTCCAGCGTGGACAGCAGCACCCTGAACCGTCTGGGGATGTACCTGACCTGCGACCCCGTCTACGAGGAAGAGGACCGCAAGTACCATAAGCTGTAAGGATACAGCCGGACGATTTAGAATGGCCGCCGCGTGCGCTTTGGCCATTGTTTAAGGAAATAAGCTTTGTTTGATTTGTGGCTCAGAAACGCCTGCGGGCGTTTCTGAGCCACTTTTTCACAGCTGGGGGTCGTGATTGGAAACTGCATTTTCTTTATAACCTTTTTTTGTGAAAATACGTTTGGAGCGCTCCGCAGAGCGCGACAAACGCGAAATAAAAATAATCATTCCGTTGAAAATATCCAGAGCGTAAGCGGAGGGTATTTCCAATCGTCCTACGTTCCCAAATGCCGCTGTGCAAGCGGCATTTCGTACTGTTGCTTGCTACTTGTCCGCAGATGTGGTACACTTGTTTTGCTTAATTTTTATAGCAGATAGGAAAAGAGGATTTAAAACATGGAACAACAACACAAGCGCAGCGCGTTCTCCGGTAAGATCGGGTTCGTGCTGTCGGCCGCAGGCGCTTCGGTGGGTCTGGGCAACATCTGGCGCTTCCCGTATCTGGCAGCCAAATACGGCGGCGGCATTTTCCTGCTGGTATACATTCTGCTGGCAGTTACATTCGGTTATACCATGATCGTGGCCGAGACTGCACTGGGACGCATGACCCACAAAAGCCCGGTCAGTGCCTACGCCCACTTCGGCAAGGGCAGGGGCATCCGATTCGGCGGCTGGATCAACGCCATTATCCCCATTTTGATCGTGCCGTATTATTCGGTCATCGGCGGCTGGGTCATCCACTATCTGGCCGAGTATCTGTGCGGACGCGGCGGCAATCTGGCAGCGGACGGCTACTTCTCTGCCTTTATCACCAACGGTCTGCAGGCCGAGCTGGCGTTTTTGCTGTTCAGTCTGTTCACGCTGGGCATTATCTTTGCCGGTGTGCGCAACGGCGTGGAGCGCGTCTCCAAGGTGATGATGCCGGTGCTGGTGGTGCTGTCGCTGATCATTGCGGGGTACTCTGTCACCCGTCCCGGCGCACTGGCGGGTGTAAAGTATTTTCTGGTGCCCAACCCCAAAAACTTCTCCTGGATGACCGTGGTCACCGCCATGGGACAGATGTTCTATTCTTTGTCCATCGCCATGGGCATTCTGGTCACCTTTGGTTCTTATATGAAGAAGGACGTCTCCATCGAGGAGTCCACCGAGAACGTGGAGGTGTTCGATACCGCCATTGCCATCATGGCAGGTCTGATGATCATCCCGGCGGTGTTCGCCTTCTCCGGCGGCGATCCGGACACCCTGCAGGCCGGCCCTGCACTGATGTTCATCACCATCCCCAAGGTTTTTGCCAGCATGGGTCTGGGCACTGTGGTGGGTGTGCTGTTCTTTGTGCTGGTGCTGTTTGCAGCCATTACCAGCTCCATTGCCCTGACCGAGAGCGCCGTCTCCACCTTTGAGGACGAGCTGGGCTGGGACCGCACCCGCTCCACCGTGCTCATCGGCGCCATCATGGTGGCGCTGGGCAGCCTGTCGGCACTGGGCTACGGCCCGCTGGCCGGGGTGACTGTGTTCGGGATGCAGTTCTTGGACTTCTTCGACTTTTTGACCAACTCGGTCATGATGCCCATTGCAGCCATTGCCACCTGCCTGCTGGTGTCCCGCGTCATTGGCGTGGAACAGATCGCGCAGGAGGTGGAGCAGGACGGTCAGCGGTTCCGCCGCAAGCCGGTGTTCAATTTTATGATCCGCTGGCTGTGCCCCATTTTTGCAGCTATCATTCTGGCAAGCTCGGTGGCAAACGCCTTGGGCTGGATCGCCATGTAAACGGTACGATTTCGTGGATGCAGCTCACGACGATCCACTTTTGCAGCTTGCCCCAGAGCAAAAGCTTTCCCCCTTGGGGGAAGGTGGCATTGCGTCAGCAATGACGGATGAGGGGAAATTA